>OASR01000020.1_pt1 | contig 138932 bp, 95 predicted proteins | sample 1475751 | NCBI WGS metagenome assembly OASR01 (sample SAMEA2579907, study PRJEB22360) | human gut metagenome | biome: human gut; feature: human-associated habitat; material: faeces | place: Denmark | collected 2008/2010 | reverse complement strand
TGAGCTGCGAAATGCATCAGGATTTCGGAGCGAATGCCCGCGTGCCGCCAAAAAGCGCTTCGGGAAGGTTAGAAAATGCCAGTTCTGCGTTAAGCCTTCCAAACACCTCTCCTGGTTCGCCCCCTTCTCTTTCCGTACACTACCTCCATCTACAAAGCGTCATTAATCAGCTAAACCCCAATATAATGCATTTAATAGAACTCATATAGAGCGTTAGCTGTAGTACCAAAGCTTTTAAACTTGTAATGCGCTTTCTCTTAGGGTATAATCTACCTGTATCATACATATAACGCTGCCCGTGTATGGACAAGTAAAGCATGGCAGGGATAATGAAGCAATGCTTTACCCGGGGGAAATCCTTACATCTGCAGCCGAACTGATTTAATACCAATGAATAAGGGGATTTCAATGATGAAAAGAAAATTTAACGCAATGTTTACGGCAGTCCTTGTCTGCCTGGCTGTTTTGTGCCTGCCGCTTGCAGCAAATGCATCCGCCAAAAACAAAACAAGGATTCATTTTATTTGTATTGAAGGGAACAACGATGCCATTTTACTGGAAAGCAACGGGCACTTTGGAATGGTCGATTCCGGAGAAGACAGTGACTATCCAAAGGGGAACAATCCGAAATATCCTATGCGGCCCGGCATCAGCACTTCCGGGGGACATGAGCAGGAAGTCATTAAATATCTAAAAAAAGTTGGTGTCAAGAAGCTGGACTTCTACATCGGCACCCATGCCCACAGCGACCATATCGGAAGTGGGGATGAAATCTTAAAAGCTTTTAAGACAGAACGGCTGTATCTGAACAAATACAGTGATAATTATATCTCAGTCAAATCAAACCTCTGGGACAACCAATATTGCTACGATACGCTCATTTCCGCAGCCAAAAAGCGCGGTACCAAAATTATCCAGAGCTTTTCCAAAACATCTAACCGAAAGTTCACTCTGGGCGATATGGAAATCGAAATCATGAATTATAAGCGTGCCACAGATGCAAAAGGCAATATCGCCAAAAGACCGGATGACAATTATAATTCTCTGGGAGTAAAAGTAACGGTAAATGACCTCACTGCTTTTTTAGCAGGAGATATCAGCAACCTGGCTCCGGATTACGATGAAAGCAAGCTTTCCAAATTACTTGGACCCATTGATCTGTTAAAACTGGGACACCATGGTATTGGCGATGCAAACTCACCCAGCTATCTGCGTATGATTTCACCGGATTATGCAGTTGCAACCGGTTTGATCACCAATATGTCTGCCTCTGTAAGAAATACGCTGAACACGATTGAGTGCAAGCTGTTTACCACAAACGGACAGCCTAAAAATACCGCAATCATCGCGGATATGACCAATGGCAAAACGCTGAATATGATCTCTCCCGGGAATCTGACCCTGAAAAAGAAAAGCGGAGGATCCCAAAAGCAATATGCATTTTATACATCCAAGAACAAAAAATATGCCAGAAAAAACACCTGGATCTACTATAACGAAAATTATTATTACATAAACAGCAAGGGTAACGTTGAAAGAAACAGCTGGAAAAAAGAAGGAAACTATTATTATTACCTGGACAACAACGGTATCATGCAGATGAATGCAGCAAGAGTCCGGGGCGTTCCATATTCCTTTGATGCCAGCGGCAAACTTTCAGAAGGCGGCTGGACAAGAGGTTCATCTTCCTGGTCCTATGCGGATAATACCGGAAGGGCAAAAACAGGCTGGGCGAAAATAGAGGGCAAATGGTATTACTTTAACAGATCCGGAATCATGAAAACAGGCTGGATCAAACTTAAGGACAAACAATATTTCTTAAGATCCAACGGACAGATGGCAGCCAATACCTGGATTAACTACGGCGGGGTTAAATACTACGTAGGCCGCGATGGTATGATGCTCCGCAATACAAAGAGAAAAATCAAAGGCAAGTTTTATCGTTTTGATGACGGCGGAGTCTGCATTAATTATTAATTAACCAAAGAGCCGCACCAGTAATTAACCATTACCGGTGCGGCTCTTTGTATTCTCTTATTTCTTATTTTTACAAATACCCGTGGAATCAAACTTATATGTTTTCTTTCCAATTTTTAATTTCATTTTTACAGCCCGAACACCGTCTGACTTCACATAATACCATTTCTTCTTATAGTGAATCCAGGACTTGGTCTGCATCTTGCCCTTGACAAGGTAATACCACTTGCCATTGCTTTTCAGCCATCCGTTTTTCGCGGAACCGTCTGAGCGGAGATAATACCAGCTCTTGCCTAGTTTGATCCAGCCGGTTTCCATATAGCCCTTTTTATTAAAATAGTATCGTTTTCCGTCAATCGTTACCCACTTTTTCTTCGGAAAGGTACCATTTCCATAGCGGTACCACCAGCCAGTATTATCCTTTACCCAGCGGTTTGGCAGAAGAACACCTTTTTCGCTTAAAAATACAGTTTCTTTATTGATTACCTGTTTTCCCGTCAGCGCTGCGCCATTATCTCCAAAATAACAGGTTTTACCGCCCAGAGTCCGCTTACCAGTCGCCATATAACCATTTCCACTGAAATAGTACCATTTCCCTTTGATCTTTTTCCAGCGCTTAACCATGGATCCGTCTTTATTCAGATAGCATTTCCTGCCCTTATAGGTGATCCACCCGGTGGCATTCTTTCCATCCCATTTTTTAAAGTACCAGGTGCCGCCTTTTATATACCAGTCTCCGGCAGGACTCGCCAGAATGGTACCTTTGTCATCTAATGTCACTTTTTTTCCGCCAATGGTCTGCACCCCGGTCATAGCTTCACCGGTAGGCTGGAAATAATGAATTTTACCGGATATCTTTTGTTTTCCCGTCAGCATGATTCCGCCGGCATTGAAGTAATATACTTTTCCGTCTATGGTCTGCCATCCGGTAGCTCTGCTGCCATCCTGCTTCACATAATATGTATTGTTTCCATCTTTTTTCCAACCGGTATCTACTGCCGGCGGATTCGTTCCGGAAGAACCGGTATCTTTCTTTTTCAGCCCATAATAAGCTGCGATTGCTTTTGCATCTGCAACACCGATCTTCTTAATCTTCGAGTTGCTGCCGTAATACTTCACACAATCATTGGGATTATTGACAAACCCATGCTCCACGATCATACCCGGGAATCCGGCAAGGACACATCTTCTTACAATACCATAATAATCAGCCAGAGTTCCGTTTGGATACTGATCCCCAGTCTCCGATAAGCGGTACTGTATTCCCTGATTCTTAAATCCAGCCTCATTCAGCTTGTCCAGGATGGTATATGCAATGTCATGGGAAACCTGTGTGATATCGCCCCGGTACTGTCCCTTTGATAAAAATACCAAAGCCCCGGATACACTGTACTGCTCATTACTGTTGGTAGAATTAATGTGCTGGCTGATAAATACAGTTGCACCAACCGATGCTCCATAATCCACCCTCTGATATAATTCCATGTACTTGTCTGTAGAACGGGTGAGGTATACCTTTACCCCTTCGTAGGTTTCCAGTTCTTTTTTGGTATACTTGGAAATCTTCAGTGTAATATCTTTTTCAATATAAGATTTTCCATTCCAGGTTCTGCATGCCCCTGATTCAGAGCCTCCATGTCCCGGATCCAAAACCACTACAATCTTTCCATCGGAACCTGCCCTTGGCGCCCCATAGCTGCTTCTGGCTTTTGGCTGTGCCCCAGCCAGCGCCTGCGCCTGGTTCAATGCATTGGTAATTCCGGCAGAATCATCTGCAAGAACTCTTTTTACCTTATTCTCATCTGCTTTATCAATCGCATCAGACTGTGCACTTTTGGCTCTGTTATTCGAAGATGCCCCATCACTGCCCTCTACTTTCGAAACAGCAGTGTCACCGCTGGAACGGTAGGCTTTTAAATCAATATTCCGGTTCACGCCCCCCAGATTCAGTTCCATTCGGGTAAGGCTGGTATCCGCAAGTCCGCCACCTTTTACCAGAAACGCCGCATAGTTGCCGGATATCTCCGTAACGTTAATTCCTCTTTCGGCTCCGCCTCCATCCCGGTAATATAACTTGGCACCGGTCAGAGTACCATTTCCTTCTGCTATCTCCGCCACAATCAGCTGTCCGGCATCACTTGCCATGGACTGTGGCTCCACGTACATCATTTTCAGAATATCTGTGGCTTGTTTTTGTTCTGCTGCACCGGCGATTTCTGCCGGAATCAGACTTAAGAGCATGACTAATGTTAAAAGCCATGCCATAACCCGTACTCTCCTCTTCATATGCATCTTTTTCCCCTATCTTACCTTATGTATTTTCACTATTCCCATTATAATTTGGGAAATCGTAATTGTCAAGAATTCATTACAATTTTATAAACAAATTATTACAATTTAATGGTCATTTTTGTCTTTATTTTGTTTCAGCTCTTTGATAAAACTAATTACAATTATAATCATAATGATGCCCAGAGGAAACGCTGCAATAATCGAAATCGTCTGGAGCATGGATAAGGTACTTTCCGAGAACAAAAGAGCAATAGGCAGCAGTAAAAATACCAAAGCCCAAAACGCCCGGAGTTTCTTACGGGGCTCTTCCCTGCTTTCCATATCCTTTTCTGAATATCCCGCCACCACCAGGGTAATGGCATCAAAAGTGCTTGCATAAAATGCTATCATTGCTAATATCAAAATCAGGAGCACCACATCGGTTATAGGAAACTGCCCAAAGACCTGCATGATCACTTCTGATGGAGATGTGCCGGAAGCAAGCTGCCCTGCCAGATCCAATTTGCCGCTGGTCTGCAAATGCAGTCCGAATCCTCCGAATACGATAAAGGATGAGTAAGTTCCCAGCAATCCGCATGAAATTCCTCCGAAAATCGTCTGGCGCATTGTCCGTCCTTCTGAAATCCTGGCGATAAAAAAGGGGGTTGCTACAAACCATGCAATCCAGTAAGCCCAGTAAAAAATCGTCCAGTCCTGGGGAAATCCGGAACCGCCGCTTCCCGAAAGACGTAAGGGATCCATCCACGTCGCCATCCGGAAGAAATCATTTATAACGGTACCAATGGCTGTCACTCCTGTTTCAATAATATAGATTTTCGGTCCAAAAATTAAAAATACCCCAATGAGCAGAGCAAAAATCACCACACAGATTCCCGCCAGATGGGAGATCGCTTTCATGCCTTTCATAACCGCCGCAATGAAAACCAGCCCGATTACAGCCAAAATCACGATGGATAAAAAAGGAGTAGGCTCGATTCCGAGTATTTTTCCCACTGCCTGTGAAATCAGGGGTGTCGCCAGTGAAAACGTTGTGGCAGTTCCCGCCAGCAGACCCACGATGGAGAAAATATCAATCAGCTTTCCCGTCTTTTTATCCACATGGTCTTTTAACACAGGCCTGCAGGCTTCTGACAGCGTCTGTCTCTTCCTCTTCTTCACAAACATCATATAGGCATAGGCACAGGCAGGCAGCAGATAAAATGCCCAGGGAATCGGTCCCCAGTGAAACAACGGATACGACGATGCATAGTCCTGCCGTTCAGCCAGCGTCAGCGCTTCTTTTGCAAAAGGCTTAGCGGTATAGTAATAGCACCATTCAATTAAAGACCAGTACACAATATCGGCGGCCATCGTGGAGGTAAAGATCATAGCCCCCCAGCTGAAATTATTATATCGGGGCTTTTCCAGATTCCCGAATTTAATATTTCCATGTCTGGAAAAAGCCAGTCCGATCGCTGTCAGTAAAATACCAAGCCCCAATAAGATATAGAAGAAACCCAGTTTATTGACAAATACCTCCCGGAGCATACCTGTAATGTTTCCGGCGGTTTCCGGAAACAACATCAATACCACAGAAATTACTGCAATGATCCCTAGCGGAAGCAGCGTAATCGTCCAGTCGATAGACGGGTCAAATCTTTTCTTTTTCATATTCTGGTTTTTATTCTGGCTTTTATACTGGTTTTTTTTCAGATTTTTATTCTGCTTCATATTTTGCTTCATACTCTGCCTCATATTCTTCCTCATATTCTTTTTTCATACTCTGCCTCATATTGTTTCTTCATCTTTAAAGCACGCTGATACCTGCTTTCTCCATATGCTCCAAAGTCTTCGCCCTTGGTTTCTTTGGCAATTGTCCAGGCACTCCAGAGCACGTCCTGACAGATTTTAAAAAGCAGCAGTTTCTGTTTTTCTGTCCGTCCCGGCTCTTTTTCCAGATAATACTGCAAATACAGCTCCTCTTCTCCTTTGGAAAACTCACATTCCAGTAAATGTGCCGCCACATCCCACAAAGGATCATTGTATCCTGCATACTCCCAGTCGATCAGATACATTCTGCCCGCCTCATCAGATACAAAATTTTCTGCCACCAGATCATTGTGACAGGGCCTGCGGTCCGCTTTCATCCGGCGAAGTTCTGATTGCAGATGATAGAAAAATTCTTCCAGCTCCCCGAATCCCTCATAGAATGCGCCGCCATTTTTCAAGATCTCACATTTGTATTTATCATACTCATTCCAGACATTAAAATCTCCCTGGAGCTTTATCTGGGAATTATGAAGCTTTTTTAAAATTGCCGTTGTTTTTCTCATATAGGCTTCCAGTCTGGCTGTTCCGGGATTTAATGTTCTGGCACCCCTTATGTATTCGGTTACCTTAACCCCATTTACCGGATCAAAATACAGAATCGGCGGATTTAATCCCAGCCCGGAGGCAATCCGGCTGTTATACTGCTCGGCAGACCGGTTAATAAATACCTCTGTACACGCCCCAGGGATCCTCAAAATATAATGCTTTCCCTTTACCTTAACGAAAAAGTTCTGGTTCGTCATTCCTCCACCGATACTGACCTGTTCGATATCCTCATCCTTTAAGTGCAGACATTCCTGCAGCGTTTCCCTCGCCTTGTTTTCTTTTCTTAAGACAACTCTTTTCGTCATCTTTGGATAGAGAATCCTGGATGCTTTCTGATACAGAGTCTCATTCTCAATGACGCTCCAGATCAGATCATCCACCAGTATACCGGCTATACGGTAAATTCTCCCGATACTCTCAATTGCATATTCATAATTCAGATATGGATTCTCATTCTTTCCATAATACTGTACCATCTTTTCGAACAGTTCCATGGATATCTTACTGACGCCGATAAGTTCAGCATCCACCCGGTTCAGCTGCTTGATATCCTTGGAAATGCGGAATATGCTCCCATTCTCATCCAGTTCCACATATGCTTCATCCATAGAGTCACTGGGGCTGGCAAGCAGCATACAGTTCTGTTCTTTGGATGTTAAGATTTTTTCAATTGCAATCTCTTCCAGTATCTGATTGCTTTCAGCCAAAAGAAAATCTTCCGTCAGATACTCTTTTGCAGCAAACAGAGAAGCCATTGTCCCACTCCATTTATACCGCTTGTTTTCCACCAGGATAATCCCCCTGTGTGCAAAATATTCCTCATAATGCTCTTTCCTGTCTCCCACCACCACAATGATCTTCTCAATTCCCTGGTTATGTAATGCCTGTATCATATGTTCGATCAGGGGCATACCGCCAATTTCCAGCAGTCCTTCCGGTTTCTCAAAGGCCGGACTACATCCTGCCGCCAGTATGACAGCCAGCTTTACCCCCTCTGTATTTCCGGTAAAATCCAGTTTCTCCGTCTGTCGGATTCGGATCTTCTCTTCCAGAATCTTCTTTCCCTCACATGTAACCCGGTAAATTTTTCCCGTTTTCTCTAACAGCCCTTTATCAGCCATCTCCTTTAAAAGGTAATTCACCTGCCCCAGGGAAACCTCCATGGCATCCGCCAGTTTTCTCTGGCTCTGCATCCCCTGTTGATTTATAATATATAAAATGCGGTCGTATTTATCCATCCCTTCTACCTCCGTTCAAAATTTGAACATATTTATTGTACAAAATTTGAACATAGATGTCAAGAATAAGATATCCGAGCCGAGAATTTCCCTGGCAATATAAAAGGCTCCGGTTTATTTTCACCTGGACTTTCTCCCTCATATCTTCTATAATAATCACATCAAATACAAGTACCCCATTGCTTAATCAAAAGTAAATCGTTTGCCTGAACTCTGCGGCAAGCTTCGCAGACCTGTACCTGACGTAGATATCAGGCGCTGTATTCACTGTAAATTACGCAATATTGTACCGGCATAACTCCTCTGAGTTATGACAAACAGGAGATTTATGATGAAAATTAAAGTTGATAACGCCATTATTCTGGCAGCCGGATTTGCTTCCCGTTTTGTACCGCTTTCACTGGAGTACCCAAAAGGGCTGACTGTCGTGAAGGGAGAGGTTCTGATTGAAAGGCAGATACAGCAGCTGAAAGATGCCGGCATTAGTGAAATTATCGTTGTAACCGGATACCTTAAGGATCAGTATGCTTATCTGAAAGAAAAATACGGAGTGGTCCTGATCGAGAATACAGAGTATTCAGTCCGCAATAACCATTCTTCCATTTATGCCGCCAGATCATATTTAAAAAACAGCTATATTTGCTCCTCGGATAATTATTTTCCAACAAATCCCTTTCACAGCCAGGAAGATCATGCCTTTTACTCCGCAGTCTATGCAGATGGGCAGACGGATGAATGGTGTCTGGCAACGGATGAACACGGATTAATTACCCAGGTGAACATCGGTGGAAAAGATGCCTGGTATATGCTTGGGCACGTATTTTGGGACGCAGGTTTTTCTTCCCGCTTTCTCCATGTCCTGGAAAATGAATACTCTGACAGCTCTATCCGGGATTTTATGTGGGAGCATTTGTATATCAGACATTTATCCGAACTGGAGCTGTTTATAAAAAAATATCCTTCGGATGCCATTTTAGAATTTGATTCTTTAGAAGAGCTGCGCTGCTATGACAGTTCTTATTTAACAAATAGCAACTCGCTAATCTTAAAAGAGATATCATGTCAATTGTCTTGTCAGGAATCCGAAATCGGTAACATACAACCCTTTCATGATAGTTTCGGCAATTTAGGATTTACATTTACATGCCGAAAATGCACATATTGTTATTGCAACGGACTCCTCATCACAAACACTTGTTCGAATTAAGAAGTTTTTCTTAATTTTTCCGGTATTGGGGGATTTTTCATTGAAAAACCAAAGTTAATATATTACACTATGGATGAGAACGTTTATGCACAATTAGAAAAGGAGCTTTATTTATGAAAATGAAAAAAGTATTAGCGGCTCTTTGTCTTTCTGCATGTCTGACTTTAGGATTGTCCTCCGTAGCCTTTGCAGCCGGATCACCAGGTGATTCTACTCCAAAGTCTGTTCAGACAACCGACGTCAATACGGCATCAGAGACGGAGTCGAACACAGAACCTGTTACTGAAGAAGCTGCAACACAGCTTACGAATGAGCGTGATTCGGAAACTGAAACGCCGGGAAATACCGAAACATCAGAATCTGAGACTGTATCCGAACCTGTTACAGGCGCTACTGAACCGGTTACGGATCCTGTTACTGAACCTGCAACACAGCCTGCAACAGAAGCTCCCGTTCAGCCATCCACAAATGCCCCGAAACAGGCCGACAACACCGAGGTTATCGAAGAAGACGGTTGGCACGATACTGCAGATGGTAAAAAATATTACATTCAGAATGGTGAGCGTCTGAAAGGAATCAAAGAAATCGATAATAATAAATATTATTTTGATTCCAACGGAATAAGGGTATCCGGTCAGGTTGCAATTGAAGGTAAAAACTATTATTTTGATGCAGATGGCATCATGAGATTTGGTTTCCAGACGATAAATGCAAAGAGGTACTTCTACAACGGAGACGGTTCCATGTTAATTGGAAGCAATGCACCACAGAAGATCAACAACAGCCTCTATTTCGTTTTATCTACCGGAGAAATTAAGCTTAAAGGCTGGAATACCTATGCAAACAAAAAATACTATTCCAATCCCGATGGCGTATTGGTAACCGGATTACAGACCGTAGACGGCAAAAAGTACTACTTTAATGGCGATGGTTCTTTAATTATAGGTAAAAACAGCGCTATGAAGATCAACAATGTATACTATTTTGTAACGACAGCCGGCGAAATCAAAACAAATGGCTGGAATACAGCACCGGATAAGAAAAAATATTATTCCAATCCGGACGGATCACTTGTTACCAAAGCAGTTAAGAAGATCGACGGAAAATATTATGCATTCAATGTTTCCATGTATAAAGACTGCCTGAAGACAATCGGCGGCAAGAAATATCTCATTTCTTCCAGCGGCGTTGTACGGACCGATAGAATCACTACATACAAAGGTAAAAAATATTACTCAGATAAATACGGCCGTATCAAAACCGGTGTTTTCAAATACAAAGGGAAAAGATACTTTGCCAACAGCAAGGGTCAGATCCGTACCGGACGTTTTACAGATTCCGGAAAATCCTATTATGCAAATAAAAAAGGACAACTCTATACCGGCTGGGTGAAATACAAGAGCAGTTATTATTACTACAACAAATCCACCGGAGTTATGCAAAAAGGGTGGTTTAAAAGCGGAAAGAGTACCTACTACCTGAATTCCAAAGGTGTTCGTCAGACCGGCTGGGAAAAGATTAAAAAGAAATGGTATTATTTCGCATCCAACGGTAAGATGCTAACCGGCAAAAGAGTCCTTGGCGGATCTACTTATTTATTAGATACGAAGACTGGTGCCATGAAAACAGGATGGCAGAAAATCAGCGGAAAATATTATTACTTTAACAAGAGCAGCGGAGCAATGAAAAAAGGCTGGATGAATCTTGGTTCTAAGACTTACTACCTGGAAACAGATACAGGAGCAAGACGTACCGGATGGCTGACCTACGATGCGAAAAAATATTACTTCAACAGCAAAGGTGTTATGTTAAAAGGCAGACAGACTGTGGATGGAAAAGTATATAACTTTGGATCCAGCGGCGCCCTTGATTTATTATCAACAGGAACACTTACCGTTAAAGTAAACCGTGCAGCAAATACCATAACGGTGTATGCAGACGGGGAACCAATCAAAGCAATGCTCTGTTCCACAGGAATACAGGTTGGCTGGACTCCACTTGGAGAATTCACAATGCTTGACAAACTGCGCTGGCATGAATTAGACGGTCCAAGCTGGGGACAGTATTGTTCTCACCTTACACCGGAGATCCTGTTCCATTCCGCACCGGTAACCAGATACAGAGATCCTAACTCCTTACCGGCAGCTACTTATAACCAGCTTGGAAAGCCTGCATCCCACGGATGTATCCGACTGACAGTAGCAGATGCAAAATGGCTCTATGATCATTGTCCGATTGGTACCAAAGTAGAAATCTATGATGATGCAAGTAACCCGGGACCACTTGGAAAACCTGCATTACAGTACATGGATGCCAATGCAACACATGATCCGACTGATCCGTTATTTCACTAAAGTGAAGGAATCAGCCTGATACCAACATTAGAACACTCTGCTCTGGCAGAAAATAGAAAAAGAAACGCTGCAGGATGAATATCCTGTGGCGTTTCTTTTTCTCCTGTAAACAGGTAGTAAAAGGGTATAAAAATCCCTGCAGTACGAACCCGCATTCATCCATATTGGATTATGCGTTATCATCCTGCAGGGTCATTTGTTATTATTTGTTATTCTCCCAGCCCACTCTCTATAGCATGTACAAGTGTTGCCAATGCTTCATTCTCATCTTCCCCTTCGCAGACCAGTTCAATTTCATCGCCGCATTTGACGCAGGCACCCAACACACTAAGCACACTTTTTGCATTCGCAGTACTGCTGTCCTTTGTAAATGTGATCAGGGACTTAAATTGCATTGCTTCTTTACATAGAACCCCTGCCGGCCTTAAATGAAGGCCCGTCGCATTTTTCACTGTCACCTTTTGACTAACCATAATTATTCCTCCACCGTACTTTTTTCTGTAATTGCAGTTTCTTCTTTCTTCTCCAGATTCACAACAATTGTTACATCAGATGCCAATACGAATCCTTCCGGCAGTTCAACATCTAATTTTACTGTATATGTCCCTGTTGTTTTATAAGAGCTAAGATCCAGGGTCGCCTTAATATCTTCTGCATCAAAATCATTTAGATCACCGGTTGTAGTCGTAATTATAATTGGAATCTTATCCGACGGCGTCAGTGTCATCTTTAGATCTGCAGGAACATTCTTTGTATTGAGCCTGTTCACCGGCAAATATTCTGTTTTCGTTCCTGCTTTTTCAATCCCAACTGTAACGGTGACGGTATCTGTTGCTGTTTCCGCCAGTTTCAGATCATGCTGTTCCGCCAGCATATCCTGTAGTTCGATCTTCTTTGTAACATCCGAAGTTGCCCCTTCTACAGAAACATCCTCATTCAATTTCAAACGTCCATTCAATTCCTTTAACGCACTCTCTGTTCCTGCCAGACTGATTGTTTCCGGAGTTATGGTAATGTTTGTCTTTTTATATCCTACTGCCGGCATACCCACTACATTCACATCCAGCTTGATATCGGGCTTTATCCTCCATAAGTCTGCATCCACCTCCACAGAACCTAATTCCGTTATGGGGACACCGCCGGATGTCTTACAGGTCATACTCTTCATTTTCGTTTCGGCAAACTCTTCATCATTTTTATCAATAATCTTAAGCGTGCCCTTCAGACTTTTACTTTCATTCAGTCCGTTTACATCCACTAAAACTACTACACGGCTGATAATATTAATCAGAGACTGTGGTCCTGCTACAATGATGGAATCGCCCTGATTTACTGATGCATTCCCGATTACATAACCAGTTTTGGGGTTTCCGGTAGTCACTGCCTTAACCGCAAAGGATTTCTCCACCTTCGGCTCGATCCGCACCTTTAAGGATGATGGCTCTACCTTTATATTTTCTTTTTTAATAGATGAGTTTTTACAGGTTACTACATATTGTACGGTCCCCATATCATTGAGGTTTTCAAGATCCGCCGACACGCGGAAATCAGAATTATCCAGTTCCTTTATCACTGAATTTCTACCGGTAGCGTACACGGTAACCGTGTCTGTATTATTCAATACCTCATATACCTTGCCCAGTTTTTCCAGACTCTCCTGATTTTCCACCTCAACCTGAATATTGGTAAAGGGCTTTACTTTTTCCGGATCATTATCCTGAACCACAATCAGCCAGATCAGAAATGCCAGTAGAATGGAGATCATTTTTAGGCCAAAGTTATTCACCAAGCTTTTCTTCATTTTTACCCTTTCCTTTCCAAAGTCTGAACTTTTTCGTGTCTACGGATTTATCCTGAAGAATCACTAATTGCTGTCTCAATACTGCAGCGTCAACATCCCGCATTAGTTTGCCTTTGCTGGCAAGTGAGACGCTTCCCGTCTCTTCTGAAACAATAATTGTCAGAGAATCAGTCTCCTCACTGATTCCCACACCGGCTCTGTGCCTGGTTCCCAGTTCTTTGCTAAGTGCCAGGTTATCCGATAGCGGCAGGTAACAGGTAGCTGAAATAATTCGATTCCCCCTTACAATCACTGCCCCGTCGTGAAGCGGCGTATTATGTTCAAATATATTAATCAGTAACTGGCTGGTTAATATGGAATCAATTGCGATCCCGGTTCTCTCATACTCAGCCAGCGTAACATTATTCTCAATGACAATTAATGCACCCGTCTTAACCTTTGCCATTTCAACTGTCGCTTTTACCAGTTCATTCACCGTTTTATCGCTGAAACGTTCCCGGATCTCCCTGGCTGTGTCAAATGGCGTCAACGTTGTAAATATCTTTTTTTCTCCCAGTTCTTCCAATGCCCTTCGAAGCTCCGGCTGGAAAATTACCATTACTGCCATAAATGCAAAACCAATTCCCTTATTAATCAAAAATGTTATGGTATCCAGTTCGAAAATATTGGCAATTAAAACAAACAGCCCCAGAAGCAGGATCCCCTTAAGTAAAGTCCATGCCCTTGTATCCTTTATCCATACCAGAAAACGGTAAACGATAAATGTCAGGATAATAATTTCGATCACATCTCTGTAGTTAATATTGGAAATAGGCTCCGTCAGTTTATAAAGATTTACCAGAAAAAATCTCTTTATAACCTCCACTGATTTCACGCCCCTTCTGATTAATAATCTTTAATATCCAAATCCGACCTTCCCGGTTCCCCTCTGCGAACCCGCTTAGGTCTTTCGGCTGCGCTTCTCCCCTCATTTCTTGAATTGCGCACCGGTTCTTCCTGATGTATCTCTTTTTTCCTCTGTTTTACCACTGTCTTTGGAACGGCTTTTACAAAATAGTAATAATCGTCGTCTTCAAATTGTACCTTTTGCGTCCTTTTATAATCTACTTCGAATAAAAACAGTTTTACGAAAAATGCAATGGCTGCCGATACTGCTGTTCCAAGAATAACTCCCAGGAAATTTTTACCAGTTCCCATGACCATTCCACCCATCAGCGTACTGATCAGGAAGATAAACGTCCCTACCAGAATCGCAATGGACCAGGCATATCTAATTGCCATCCGCCGGATCACATAGACCATAATAATCACAGCAAGCATTGTAATCACAGTAATAATCATCTCCGGATTTTTTAATATGCTGTCCAGCAGCCCCGTCAGCTTCTGAACCATTGCCTCAGTGGCATCTTTCGCCGTTGCCGTTACGCCTTTTGCCTTATCATCCAACACGGCAACCGTATAATAACCAATGGTACCGAATGCGATCCCGATTCCTGCAAAAGGTGTCCTTACAAGTCCCAGTACCAAAGGCACCGCACATGGAATATTCAGCCCGCATGCGATCGGAGCAAGGATAATTGCCAGACTTTCCTTAGGTGCAATCCCAAAATAAAGCAGCAGCATTACCACCAGTATTCCGGTGCCTACCAGAAATGCTTCCAGTGACAGGGCATATAAATGCCCGATTATGAATGCCGATCCAATTAAAACAATTGCATTCAGCGGCAGAAAAGAACAAACCAGAGCCAGTATAATAACAATGAGCGGATTGTTCAGCAGATGCATCTGCCCTAGTTTGATATTAATCATCATGAAAGCACATAGTGCTATTATAAATTTCCCAATGGAAATCAGATAGGAATCATACTTTCCATAGAAATTCTTAATCAGTTCCTTAAATTCCAGTAACGTTCCCATGCCTGTCTCCTCCCGGCGTTTTACTTCGATTCCTGTTGATACCTGTTGCAGACTGCAGGCCGGCATCCTCACGTTCATATTCTTTTTCCAGTTTTTCTAACAAAAGCTGGTAATATTCAAGATCCTCTTTTGCCCTGATATACTGAAAGGAATATATAATATAGGTGATAATAGAAAAAATCACCAAAACCACTACATACACAACAACAATGCGGACCACCAGGGCACCGATGTCCATACTTGTGATCTCTTTTACCAGTTTGTCCATATTATAGCAGCCCCATGCCAATAGTCCCAGTAAAAAAACAAGTGTAATCCGGATTGCATTCTTAATCATATGTACACCAATATAATCACTTCGGAAATAATTCTTTACTTTGTACAATTCCTCTTCATTTCGACTCTCAAAAATGGCCATTCTTGTCATGAGCTTTATGCGTTTTTCGTTAATCATACAGGCCTCCTCAAACATAGCTATACTTTATTTAGTATAGCACAAAAACAGTCTATTGAAAAGTTTATTGTTCAGGAACTTCCTTTTCCAATACAAAGGCTGATGTAATACACTTTTCCAACTCCGTGCTCCAGCAGCACTTTGGCTACCGCATCTACCGTACTGCCCGTGGTATACACATCGTCAATGATCAAAACCACATTTAATTCTACATCAGGTTCTTTGATTTTAAAAGCATTTTTCAGATTCTTTTTTCGCTCTTCCCGGCTTAAATCTTTCTGGGAATCTGTATTTATCACCTTTTTCACCAGATTTTTCCGAAAAGGGACACAAAGAAGGCGCGCCGTTTTCCTGGCAAGCACTTCCCCCTGGTTGTATCCTCTCTTCTGCCGTTTCCTCCAATGCATGGGAACCGCAATAATCACATCCGGATTCCATCTTTGTATCTGGCTGCCCAGATGCTTTTGGATTTCTTCTGCAAAAAAATCGGCGTATTCTCTCTTATTATTATATTTCAGCTGCCGGACCGCTTCCTTCATTTTCTTCTCATAGAGATACACGGCCCGTCCGCACTCATAAAAATGAGCATGTCTGGTACAGTCAAAACAAAATTCTGCTTCTTCCCACAGAATCGGTTTTCCGCATTTTTTACAGAGAGGCTCCACAAGGGGCTTCTCTTTTTCACGGCATTTCCTGCATGCCGTACCCTCCCGCCATTTTACAATTTTTCCGCAGAGGGGACACCTCCTTGGAAACAAAATGCCAAGAAGCAGTTCTTTTATTTGATTCATGGTCTGCCTGAAACTCTCTCCCAAGGGTTTCCTTATTGCACCCGCTATTAAACTTCCTGAAGTTCATTTAACTCTCTGATCCGTTCCTTAAGGGTAGTGTAACGCTTCTGCTCAAATTCATTATCTACCATCTGATAAAAAGTATTTGGACTGCCTACCAGGGTCACACATTTTCTCGCCCTGGTCACTGCTGTATAGAGCAGATTGCGGTTCATCAGCATTCTGGGTCCGTTTAACAGGGGAATTACCACTGCGGGATACTCGCTTCCCTGGGCTTTGTGGATGGTAATGGCATAAGCCAGCTCCAGTTCATCCAGTTGTTTAAAAGAGTACTCTACAAATCTGCAGTCGTCAAATTCTACGGTAAGCAGTTCGGAAAATGTATTAATCTCCCGGACAATTCCCATGTCGCCGTTAAAGACACCGTCTCCTTTTTCAATTGGAATCCCGTATCTTCCCCGTTTTTCCCATTGAATCTGGTAATTATTTTTAATCTGCATGACCTTGTCCCCTTCCCGGAACAGGCCGTCTCCATGTTCCCGCTCATTCTTGCTCTTCTCAGGCGGGTTCAGATACTGCTGCAGTATGCCGTTTAATCGTTCTACTCCAAGAAGACCCTTACGCATTGGGGTCATAACCTGAATGTCAAACATAGTAGCATCTACAAATTTCGGAAGCTTTTTTTGAATCAGTGTTAAAACCACGCTTATGATTACATTGGCATCATTGCGCTGTAAAAAGAAAAAGTCCATACTCTTGTTATCCAGCACCACTTTTTCCCCCTGATTTATCTTATGGGCATTCACTACGATATCGCTTTCACTTGCCTGACGGAAGATTTTCGTAAGTCGTACCACCGGAAAGCAGCCGGAATCGATCACATCCTTCAGTACACTTCCCGGCCCCACCGATGGCAGCTGGTTAACGTCACCTACCAGAATCAGCCTGGTTCCCACCGTTATGGCACTTAAAAGAGCATAGATTAAATGTATGTCTACCATGGACATTTCATCAATAATTATGACATCAGCCTCCAGGGGATTCTGAGCATTTCGTTCGAACTGTACTCTGCCCACCCGTTCTTCCATGGCACCGGACAACTCTAACAGGCGGTGTATAGTCTGTGCCTCGTAACCGGTAGCTTCTGTCATTCGTTTGGCAGCCCTTCCTGTGGGTGCTGCCAGGGAAATCATCAGTCCCTCTGTTTCAAAGTAATCGATCAGGGCATTGATGGTGGTTGTTTTACCGGTACCCGGTCCACCTGTGATAATCAGAAGTCCGTTTCTCACAGCTTCTGTGACAGCTGATCTTTGCATTTCATCCAGCTCTGTTTCATTTTCCTGTTCAATGGTGCTGATTCGGGACAGAATTTTTTCTTCTGAAACCACACTTGAAATATTCAGGTCGTGAAGCATTTTTGCTGTATTCAATTCCAGATAATAATAGGAAGCGCTGTATACCAGCAATTTCCCGGCTTCTTCCTTTAAAATCACTTTCCGGTCTACCGCCATATCCATGAGATGTTTCTCCATCAGATCCGGCGCAATACCCAGAAGCTCTCCTGCTCTTTGAAACAGGATTTCCCGGGGCAGGTAGACATGTCCCTCCTGGGATGCCTGTAGAAGGCTATATAGAATTCCGCTTTTAATACGGAAATCAGAATCGGTATGTATGCCAACCTTTGATGCAATCTCGTCTGCAATACGAAATCCAACTCCATCAATATCATCTGCCATCTTATAGGGATTTTCCTGGATAATCTGATAGAGATTCTGTCCGTATTCTTTATAAATCTTTACCCCCAGAGTGGTGGAAATGCCGTATTTCTGCAAAAAGATCATTGCCTTACGCATATCCCGCTTTTCTTCCACCTGTTCGGAAATCTCTCTGGCTTTTTTCTCACTGATTCCCTTTATTTCAGCAAGGCGTTCCGGTTCTTCTTCAATAATCCGGAAGGTGTCGTCTTTAAACCGGCGTACAATTCTGGCTGCCAGAGCCACGCCGATCCCCTTTATTGCACCGGAGCCCAGATACCGTTCTATTGCCATGGCATCTTCCGGTGCCTTAATTTCATAACTTTCTATCTGGAACTGGCGCCCGTAGGTGGCGTGTTCCGTGTAATGTCCCTGTGCTTCGATTAATTCCCCGTCTCCGATATACTGGAGCATGCCTACGCAGGTAACCTCATCGCCTTTGCTGACAACGGACATTACCGTATACCCGTTGTCCGTGTTCCGAAACACAATATGATCTACATAACCATCAATTCTTTCCATTCCATTTCTCCTGTTACTGCTGTCTGCATACCTTATCGGCAGATAAGAATTCCCATCTGCCAGGAATGAATTTTCAAACGCGCTCTAAGGCTGTCGTCTAAGCTTCAGAACGTCAGATCACTCTGCCTGTCCCGCAAACCTAAACCACAGCCTCATTTTCTAATTTTTCTCTGCAGACATCAACTCTATATATCTTCCGGTACCAACAACTACTGCAGTCATAGGTTCTTCTGCAGTCATGGTGTTAATGCCTGTTTTTTCTTCAATTAATTCTTCCAGCCCATCCAGCAGGGCGCCTCCTCCGGTAAGAACGATTCCTCTGTCCACCACGTCGGCAGCCATTTCAGGGGGCGTCTTCTCCAGAACATTTCTGACCGCTTCCACGATCTGCGTGGTTGCCTCCTTCAGCGCTTCCCGGACTTCTTCGGACGTAATCTTTACCGTTTTCGGAAGGCTGGTAACCAGATCCCTTCCTTTTACTTCCATTACTTTCTGCTGGGGACGTTCAATCGCCGTTCCCACATGGATTTTGATATCCTCTGCCGTCCGTTCTCCGATAAGCAGATTATGCTTCTTTCTCACATAGCGGATAATCGCCTCGTCAAAATCGTCTCCTGCCACTTTGATGGAATTACTTACTACAATTCCATTTAAAGAAATCACCGCAACGTCACAGGTTCCTCCGCCGATATCTACAATCATATTACCGCAGGGCCTTGACACATCAATACCTGCCCCTATCGCCGCAGCTATTGGCTCATCTATAATCTGCACTTCTCTGGCTCCAGCCAGATATGTAGCATCCTCTACTGCCTTTTTTTCCACTTCCGTAACGCTGCTTGGAACACTGATACTGATCCTTGGCTTTCGAAATGATAATTTTCCGATTGCCTTTTGTATAAAATATTTTAACATCTGCTCCGTAACCGTATAATCGGATATAACTCCTTTACGAAGCGGACGGATCGCTACTATATTTCCCGGAGACCTGCCAAGCAGTACTCTTGCTTCTTCCCCGATTGCTTTAATCTTATTCGTGTCTCTGTCAAAAGCCACCACTGAAGGTTCTTTTAATACGACGCCTTTTCCCCTGACATACACAAGGATACTGGCCGTACCCAAATCGATACCGATATCTGACGACGCCATTTTACTACCCCTTTCCCAGAACATGTCTCGTTCTAGAGCGTGTTTTATAATTGCTTACTGTCAGCTGTGCGTCACAGTTTGTGGGAGTTTTGTCCCGGATGAAGGGCGCGTAGCGGGCTACGTAACCTGAATTCGGGGCAAATATGCCGCAAAGTGGGGCGTACAGATGACGGGAATGAATTTTCAAACACGTTCTAACACTGTTGTGCCTTTTATTATATACAATTATTACAAATATGAAAAGCATTTTTTAGCAAATTAACATTTTCTTTATAATTAGAACATAATTTGAACACATTTATGTTTTATACTTAACTCATATTAGCAGACAAGCTAATATATTTCATAACTCACACTTCGCAGCCCCCACACGCTGCGAAGTACTCCCTCAAAATATTTTTAATTTTTTCTCTTTCCTTTAGAAAATCCTCAGCGTGCGTTGCTGAGGATTTTCTTTTTGTGTTTATTTACTTTTCTATTCTTTTTGTCAGTACCGGTGCTTTTAGAAGTCCGGTTTCCCGCAGCTGATACTCATATGCCCAGCTGCTTCCCTCTGTTCTCCATGCATTTGGTCCGATCCAGTCTTCCGTGCGGTTGCAGTTGTGTATGGTTCCAAAGGTATTTACCCTGTTTCCATATGCAGTCAGTTCTATTTTATGGGTTCCGGCACTTACCTTTCCAAGTTCCAGCCGGTATGGGGAATAGCAGATATACCCCGCTTCTTTTCCATCCAGAACCGCCTTTAATACCGGGTTTCGATACATGGAAGCTTCCAGCGCCAGCGAAGCTTCCTCTGTAATTGCCGCCGAAATATGATAAGTCACATTTCCTCCATAAAAAGGCAGACCCTGACAGGTAATATCCCCAAAAGAGAGTGTGTTCACAGGATCTATGACCACTGCACTGCTGCCCTGTACCCGGACGCCAAAATCCCCCAGAAGATATAATGCTTCCACATTTCGCTTTGCATTATACGGAATTTCTGCAATTAATTCATTTTCCCCTTTTCTAAGCTGACCCAGTTCGATCACATCAATCTCACGATCCGTATACCAGCCGGTCCGTTTTCCGGATATCTGCTCTCCATTGAAATATATCAGGGTGTCTGAACCATTTTCCAGTGCCAGACTTACTTTTGCCACCTCTGCTTTGGAATTTATCTGAAAGCGCAGGGTTAATTTATGTTCACAGGGTTCCTCCTCCTGGTTCAGCCACGGCTGGGCAAAAGCTTCCATTCTAAGAGGATATCCCAGCTTTTCCCGGAACAGGTTATCGATTCTTAGAATTTCTTCTTTTTCCTGCCACTCTCCATCATCAAACCGGTACTTCGCCATATCCAGAAGATATACGTTTGGCTCACTCAATGTTACAGGCACTTCCTCTGGCAGATGAATCTCAATTTCCCTGCAGCATACTTCCTCTGCCGCTTCTTTCTCTGATTTCCTCCCGGATACTTCCCCGGCTTCCTCTGCCAATTCCCTGACAGATTCTTTTGTAATTTCTTTTGTTCCCGTGCTGTCTGATTTTAAATGCAGCAGTAGACTGTCATGTTCAAATATTCTTTTTTCCAGTACGGTATCGCCATGTTCATACACTGTATCCACCGGGTGAATCTCTCCGGTCAGGGCATCGTAATGGGTAACCCTGTAATTCCCCCGGATACGGATTGTAAGATTCTCTTCTGCCGGAATATCCCTGTTTGCCATAGGCATCACGTGTGCCAGGAACAGCCAGCGGTCATCCCCTTCATTACGCAGCTGATAGATCAGGTTCCCCGTTCGGTTTCCGTCTTCGTTTCGGATATCCAGTTCCCGTTCTTCCTCTAATGCCTGAAGCAGGGAATTGCGGTTATAGGGAATGCAGGTACACTTGCCTGCCAGCTCAATCACTTCGCTGCTTGGTTCTACCTGAACCATCCGGGCAGCTTCCCCCATAAATATGACCTTTCCTCCCTGCGCCTGGAATTTCTTCAGGATTTCCAGGGTTGAACGCCTGATGGTGACACATCCCGGTACTATAACGGTCTCGTATTCCATCTCTCCTGCTTTTAATTTTTTGCCATTCCCCGCCATTCCATGTGTCAGTTCCGGCAGCAGGGATTCCGCCAGGAAATCAAAATCCACCAGACCATACAGCATCCATTCGATCAGGTTACGGAAGTTCTCATCCATTTCCCGGCGGATGCCTCCTGTATGTTCCTCCGTTCCCCAGTAGAGCCAGTAGGATTCAATGGGATGGATTACCCCGACTTTTACGGAAGGCTTCCCTCTGGTTAAGGCTGTATTTAATCTTGCAAAATAGTCCTCTACATAATGATATTCTTTGTACCATGGAGACTGGTAGCCGATGGAAGCCGGATAGTCCCTCTTTGCTTCCCCCGCCATAGAAGTCCAGGTAAGGTGGGGCACCCGGACGGTTACTCCCAAAGCCGCCTGCCAGTCACCCTGCAGCTTGTGTCCCCGGAAGTCAAAATCCCAGTTGGTCACCCCGTATAGCTCACTGATGACGCCGTCCCTGCCGTATTGTCTTGCGGCACTCTCTGCCTGCTTGGCGGTGGACAATTCTCTTCTGTCACACAGCATATCAATTCCGGGCAGTGTAAAGGAACGGTAGGACCGCATTGCTTCCCCAAGTGCTGCTGTCTGGGACTCCAGAGTGGGTTCCTCCATCATATGTCCGGTCAGCAGAATATCGTGAGCCTTACACCAGTCCCCAATTGTATCCGCAAATGCATCTGTAAACCGCTCACAGATATGATCATGGTAATTATACCGGATTACAGAAAACTTACCTTCTCCCAGCTCCCAGAATAGCTCCGGCAGCCCTGCTAAAAGGCTGTGTCCGTATACCGCCTGATAAGTCTCTTCCAGATCATCCGTAAATGGTATGGTAACCTCTTTTCGCTCTTTTGCAAATGCCAGTCTGGTCTTATGGGAAAACTGAGGCTCATCGGTAAAGATACCCGGAATGGATTTACCGAACTCATCACCCATTTTCTCATAGTACCGCTCGTGGGTCACTTCCACAAAGCGCTTTACCGCCGCCTTATCCAGTGTGTTCAGATACGCCTGGTTATTAAACCATGGATTATTCCCTGATATTTCCAGATATGCATACCAGGGCTGGTAATCCGGATGAAATTCTTCGTTTTCTTTCAGCATCTGATAATCCGTCAGAAAACCATTCTCAATTTTGACCTGATAGCGTGCCAGCAGCCTGCGGTTATTGCTGCGAACCGCCTGTCCGCTGGACGATAGCTGATTCGATTGATCCGTCCTGGCGTCTAAGGAAACCGGGCTGAAAACCAGAAATCGGATACGGTATTGTTCCTCTTTGGTCACAAGTCCGCCGCCTGCCCCGGATGGCCAGCGGTCTTCATCGTACAGCCAAGCCAGCATTCCTCTTTTTTTGGCTTCCTCATCTGTATAGCGGACCAGATCCATGAATTCTTCACCCAGATACTCATTTGCCATCCCCGTCCTGCAGTGGATGTGTCCGCCGCCCATACCCATTTGCTGTAACTCTTCTAACGTATTGTCTACTTTCTCTTTGTCCATTTTGCAATTCCATGCCCAGAATGGCGCTCCCCGGTATTCGGAAGATGGATTCTGGAATGTTTCTTTTGTTAATTCCCCTGTTTTTTTATACAGCATAGTGCTACCTCTTTTCCTGTTTTTCTATGTTTTCAATAAAGTCAGTGGGACAAACTCCTGTATAGGAGCGGAAAATACGGCTGAAATAAAACTGGTCGCTGTATCCCACCTGCAGTGCCACATCCTTGACAAATACCTTACCTTCATTACTCATCAGATCTTTCGCCCGCTCCATACGCAGCATGGTCAGATAGTTGTTAAATGACAGCTCCTCGTACTTACGGAACAGCTTGCTCAGATAAGTCTGGGATACTCCAAATTCCTTACATACCATGCCCAGTGTAACTGGTTCGGCAACGTGTTTTTTCAGATATTCTTTGATGCTTTCAAAATAATCCAGGGTATCCAGCTTCGTCTGGCTCTGGATTTCCTCTTTTTTATCCTTAAATAGGACTTCATTCACATTTTCCGCCAGTTCTTCCGCATTTCCGGAATAGAAGAAGGCTTCTTCCAGCATAAATTCATAGTCGTTGTTCTCCCAGATCTGTTCACTGTAACGCTGCATCATAAAAAATATCTGCCGTACCATCCCCTCTACCCAGATCTGGGGACGGTTTTCTTCCTGCCACAAGTTCAGCAGCCGCTTTACTTCTCCTTTCATTTTATCATACTTCTGCTTTTCAGCCAGGATCTCAAACTCTCTCAGATATTCCTGATGATTTTCCTGTCTTTCTCCGGCACTTTTTTTATCCAGCTCTTCCATGATCAGAATCTGGGTTTTTCCCAACACCGTCTTTTTATCAATCATCCGGTAAAGGCGTTTCACCGTATCCTCCATTTCCAAAACGCCAAAGGAACCCCGCATTATCACAGCGGTCATATAAGCGGACGCAGGCTGTTCTTTTGCAATTTTACTGCGAATCATACTCTCAAAGCTGGTCATAAAGATCAATTCAGCAGGGCAGATATACAATGCCTCCATTTCATCCCTTCCATAGACAAACATCATTTCATGGATATCCGAAAATATTTCCCGTCCCGCACCATTCATAAAACGCCTGTGCAGCCCACCTAGCCGTACCACCGCACCATAGTACTGGTTCTGGGGAAAATATTTTTTCAATATCACTTCATCTATGTCAATGCCGCGGCATACTTTACGCATCACATCATTGCGTTCCAGATAATAACGTTTTCGCAGTTTGTCCTCCAGCAGATCAAACAGGCTTTTCAGTTCTGATGGCATGACCGGTTTCAGGATATAGTCCGTTACTCCGGATTTGATTGCCTCCTGGGCATATTCAAAATCCTGGTATCCGCTTACGATCACGGAAATCATCCAGGGAAATTCTTTTCTGATTCCGGCTACCAGCTCCAGCCCGTTCATAATGGGCATGCGTATATCGGAAATTACGACATCAGGCTTTTTTTTCCTCACCTTATCCATGGCTTCATTTCCGTTTTCCGCTCTTTCCGCTACCCGAAACTTTGGACACTTTTTCTCGATAATGGTACAAATATGATTCAGCGCAGCCGGTTCATCATCTACTACAATTACTGTGAACATTTTTCATTCTCCTAACCTTCTCTTTTTACACCCACTGCATGATTCTGACTTTCCCGATTCATTGTTTTTTCTTTCAGCTTTCCGCCTATCTTGACCACTGCCCCCGTTTCACAATTATTAATTTCAAATACCAGGTTTTCATTGTACAGCAGATAAAGTCTTGCAAAGGTATTAATCAGTCCCATACCCCCGATCTCCATTTCTACGTTACTGCGTCTATTGCCCAGGCGGTCCCGGATTCTGTTTATTTTCTGCTGCAGTTCTTTTAATACCGCCTCTTCAATCCCCTGTCCGTTATCCGACACCTGAATATACCAGAACCCTTCTTCTTTCCAGCCCTTAATTTCAATCTCCATAATCTGGGAGGTCTGGGTGAATCCATGGTTGATGCTGTTTTCTACAATCTGCTGCAATACGATTTTGGGAATAATCTCGGCTTTAATTTCTTCCTCAACTTCTATATGGTATTGCAGTTTATGTTCATATCTGGACTTGATCAGATAAAAATACTGCTCCAGATACTGAAGTTCCTGACCAATAGCAGCATAACGTTCTATCGTACTGGTGGCATACCGCAGCATCGCCGCCAGGCTGCCGCAGATCTCACAGATGGTTTCGTCCCCGCTGTTCATCCCCCTGTTTGCAATCACATTCAGCACATTATACAGAAAATGGGGATTCACCTGCGCCTGCAGGGTATCAAACTGTGCCTGCAGCTGCAGGATTGAAAGGCGCCTCTCCTTGACTATGGACTCATCCAGCCGGTTTAACACTTTTTGATAGGATTTACTGAGGGCTTCCATCTCGTCATTTGAAGTATCCAAGAATACTTCCTGATCCAGATTTTCAATCCTGGTATTCTCCATCTGCTCCCTTAGCTTCTGGATGGGTTTTGTCAAATGCCCGGATAAAATAAAGACAAACACCATGGAAATGGTAAAAAAGCATCCTGCAATCACAAAGGTTAAGGGTGCCACATAACCGATTTCCCGTTCCAGCTGGTTCATATTTTCAATAACCATGATCTTCACACCGGTTTCTTTGGAATTGCTGATAGCGATTAGTTCCTTATTGTTTGTAACGTCATTTTTGTATTCCGCCACCCCATGTTTGTCTTCTCCCGCCAGATTTATATAAAAATCATTTTGGTTTCCATCCAGAGTGGAATACAGAATCTCTCTGTCTTCTGTGACTGCTGCCACATCCATTCCGGACTTTGGCAGTTCGAACAGATCTTTTAACTTATCGACATCTCTCTGTACTTCAATAAACCCCATGGATTTTCCCTGAATTTCTCTGGCTATGGAATAGACCATTGTCTGGCTTTTCAGCCCCCAGTCGTCTTTATGGATTCCGATGAGCACCGGTTTTCCCCGATGTCCCTCCACTTTAGAAAGCCATTTTAGATCCTCCGTTTTTTTATTCAGATTAATTAGTCTGTTTTCATAATTAGAACTACCCACTACATCTCCGTATTGATTAAATACCAGAACCCGGTAGAAATTTTTGATCATATAGTCCGTATTGATACCGGACTGGATTGTTGTTTTGGCTTCTTCAATATAACTCGCCTGGCTTTCGTTGTTATGGTCCGTACTTGCCAGCATTCTTATTGATGACAGCATTCCGGTGTCTGACAATATGTAGTCTGTAATAGATTTCATGGTTTTGATGGATTCATCAAACTGATTAGCCAGCCTTTCTGAAATAAACTGTGTATCCGTGTACTCGTTATTCTTGTATTCCCGTATTGTATACCGGTTGTAAGCAAACCCTAAAATGAGCGCTGCCATCAACACAAATACCGCATAAGATAATATCATTCTGGTCCGAAATCTCATATGCCCCTCCTATGTATTCTTATTATCGGGAATATTATAACTGCTGCAATACCAAAATACCAGTGCCGCCTGGCGTATTTATGCCGGACGGCACTGGTACAATAAAAGAATACCATCCATCTCCATTGTACCGGTCATTTTTTATCAGCCCTTGACTGCTCCGGCTACCATACCATCTACGATACGTTTGTTGAAGATAATAAACAAAATCAGCATTGGTACGGTGATAATCAATACATCTGCAAATAACAGGTTATATGAACTGGAGTATTTCCCCATAAAAGTATACAATGTCAGCTGCAAAGTTGCATTTTTATTTCCCGGAAGAAAATACAATGGATTGGTAAAATCATTAAAGACAGTTACTGCATTCAGAATTGTAACCGTAGCCGTTACCGGCTTTAACAGCGGAAAGATAACTGACGTAAACAGCTTCACCCTTGTACATCCGTCGATATACCCTGCTTCTTCCAGTTCCGTAGGAATCGACCCCATAAATCCACGGTACAGCATAATGGTAAATGGTATCTGCAGTGCTACTTCCACCATAATCATGCCGAACATCGTCTTGTAAATATGCAGTCCCTGCATGACCCAGATCGTAGGAAGAATTGCCGGAGGTACCATAAGTCCTGACATTACCAGGGCGTTTACTACTCCGGTTGTTTTGTCACTTCTGCGCTGGAGCACGTACCCTGCCATAGCACATACAATGATCAGCAGGATAACAGATCCGGCAGTTAAAATAAAACTGTTTTTAAATGCCGTCAGTACAATTCCATTGCTTGTGGTCAATACCTGTTTAAAGTTATCCCACTGTAATTCCTTGGGCCATGCAATGCTGAGCAGATTGGCTTCTCTTCGCTCTTTCAAAGAGTTCACGAACATAAAGATAAAAGGTATGATAAAGACTACAAATGCAACAAGGATTCCAATGATATCTCCTGCTAAATAGAGCGCTTTCTTTTTCTTCATCGTTAGTCAACCTCCTTACTCAGTAAGAATTTCTGAAGTGGGAATGCCAAAATGGCAATCATGACAAACATAATAACGTTACCCGCTGTTGACAGTCCATAGAAACCGGCTGCATACTGTTTATACACAATAGAAGCTACCACGTCTGTTGCAAATCCCGGTCCTCCACCTGTCATTGCCCAGATCAGGTCGAAGCAGCGCATACCGCCGATGAATGCTAAAATAATAACTGAGTTCATAGCCGGACGGCAAAGGGGAATCGTTACACTCTTTAACTGCTGCCATGCGCTGGCGCCATCAATGGATGCCGCTTCATAGTAAGTTTTATCAATGGACTGCATTCCTGCAATATAAATGACCGTAGCCACACCAACACCTTTCCAGACGTCAACACCGATGACTGAAAAGAGCGCCAGACTGGTATTGCCAAGCCAGTCCACTCCGTTTAGCCCAATTGCCTGTAATGCTGTATTAATAAGTCCTTTGGAGGGATGCATCATAGCGCTGAATACAATACCTACCGCAACGGTACTCACCAGATTTGGGAAAAACACGATGGATCGTAGAATATTCTTGGTTTTTATCTTGCTGGTAAGAAATACAGCTATGAAAAATGCAATTACAACTTTCAAACTACAGGTTAAAAATGCATAAATCAAGGTATTTTTAATACCGATATTCAAAGACCTCTCTGAAAAAAACATTTTAAAGTTGTCCAGTCCAACAAAGGTGAAATCTTTAAAGTTCCAAACTGTCAGGCTGAAAAACAGCGATGTAAGCATTGGAATAATGAAAAAAATAGTAAAAATGATCAGTGCCGGAGCCATAAACCAGCTTGTATAAATCTTCTTCTTATTCATACATTTTCCCTTTCTCTATTTAAAAATATTGTCTGCATTACTTTATGTAATTCCAGATTGATAACCATGCATGGGATACAGTCTGATACCAAAGCATGTCATACATGCTTATCAATTTGGAAAGGGCTGCTGCAATTGATTTGCTCCAGCCCCTTTCCGAATCGTTTATTTTCTGATTATTTCCAATCCAGACCTAACTGTACTGCCTGTTTCAAACAATCTTCGTCATATGCTTTCGCTGCCTCTTCTGCTGTTGTCTGTCCAGAACCGCATTCCTGGCAGATTGCCGGGCAGTTAGAGCCTTTTACTGCTGTCTGGAATTCCAGAGCCGTTGCTGTTTTTCCTGCATCAAAGTATTCCTGTTCCTGTTTTACCGCATCATATGCGTTATCCGGCAGTTCATATCCTTTTACACAATACGGTCCGTCTGGCAAAATAGCAGCTGTGTATGCATCCAATGCTTCATCGGAGATATAGAATTCCATAAATCTCTTAATATCATCTACTTTGTCAGAGTTTTTATTTCCATACCAGGATGCCGGCATCCATACGGTCAGACCATTGTCTTCTGCATCATCACCAGGTACTGCAAACACGCCTACTTTATTAACATCTTCTCCGTAAAGCTCATAAATATTGGACAATGCCTGGGTAAGAATAATCCAGTGTGCACCTTCGCCGTTTACAATCATATCGCATCCGTCATCATAAGTAGTTGCCAGATAGTCCGAATTGTAATACTGCGTGGTATCAGCAAGCTTTTCAAAACTTCTGAGTGCTGCTGGAGTATTCGCATATTTTGCTGTTCCTGCTTCAAAATCTTTTGCAAAGTTTGGAGCTTCTGCCTGTACATTATAGTGGTCACCTAAATATAATACCTGAGATGTCCAGCTGTCTGCAAAGCTTCCGATCAGTGCTGTCTCGCCTGCTTCTTTTAAAACATCGCAGTTTTTCTTAAATTCATCCCAGGTTTTGGGAACTTCCAGATTGTATTTTTCATATAATTCTTTGTTATAAAGAATTGCGCCTGCCTGTGTGGAAGAAACCGGAACTCCATAAACGGAATTATCAACCGTTACTGCCGCTTTATAGGTGTCATCCAGTCTGCCTGCCCATTCTTCATTGGAGATATCAATAAAGTATTCTGATGGATTCAGGGCTGCTAATAGTGAACCGGAGTTATATCCGCAGATATCAGCCATATCACCGGATGCAAGACGGGTTTTTACAATATTATCTCCATCGGAGCCTCCGGCTCTTGTTTCAATTTCTATCGTAATGCCCAGTTTTTCTTGTGCCAGATCACAAACTGCCTGTATACCTGCTAACGTAACATCGGTATCAATCAACATGGTCAGTTCAGCTTCTTTATATTCCCATTCCCCGTCTGCTTTTGCAGCGGTTGTCGCAGCTTCGGAACCTTCTTCCTTACTTGCTGCTTCTGTCTCTGAGTCTTTTGCCTCTTCAGTTGCCGGTGCTTCTGTCTTCGCCTCAGTTGCCGCATCGGTTGCTTTTGGAGCTTCTGTTGTCGACCTATCGCTTCCTCCGCATCCCATAATACTGCCTGCTGCCATCGCTGCTGCAAGTAAAAGTGCTGTTACCTTTCTGATCTTCATTTTGTATCCTCCCTTTTCTTTGCTTCGTTTTGTTGTTTCTGATGTATTTAATTTAACATAAGGGCAAAAAAAAGAACATGGAGAATCAAATCTTTCTCCATGCACTTTTCAGCACAAAATATGATATTATTCTGCTCTCCAGTATCCTCCGGAGCGCTCATTAATCTCTTTAATTGCCTCGGGGCTTACTTTAAAGCTGCGGTCAATATTCATTAATCCATTGATTTCCTGCTGTACATCTGTTACCTGGGTATAGCAAAAACCGCAGATATAGGGGGTCTTTTTGATTGCCGTCGTAATGGAATCAAATCTTCTGATAAATTCTGCTTCATCTTGCACCTTATTGCCGTATCCCCATCCGGATTCTCCATTTTGAAAAGCAATCCCGCCGTATTCACTGATGATAACCGGCTGTCCTTTATATGCATATCCATTTGCCATTGCAGATTTATGGTTACTGTGATAGATGTCCGTTGTGAAGATTTCTTCTTTATATTGGTTATAGCGGTCGTAAAAAAGCTCCCCATATTCCTCATAATCATGCAGGGTAATGATATCGGAAATGGTATGCTCCCATCCGTCATTTACAATTACCGGACGGAACTGATCAAATGATTTCGTCAGATAATAGATTGCCTCTGTAAACTGCTGCTGCTTTTTGTCTGTTTCCACTTTGGGTATTCCCCAGGATTCATTAAACGGTGTCCAGGTAATGATGCTTGGATGATTATAATTCTGTCTAACAATATCCATCCATTCCTCTGTGAACTCCCGTACAGCTTCATCGGAAAAACGGTAAGCTGCAGGCACTTCACTCCAAACCAGCATCCCCTTTACATCACACCAGTAAAGGAAGCGCTCATCTTCTACCTTCTGATGTTTGCGCAGTCCGTTATATCCCAGCTGCATGATCTTGTCGATATCTTCCACCAGGGCTTCCTCATTTGGAGGTGTCAGATGGGAATCTTCCCAATACCCCTGATCCAGAATCAGGCGCTGATAAAGAGGTCTTCCGTTTAGCAGAATATTGCCTCTGTCTATGCGGATTTCTCTCATTCCAAAGTAGGACTGTACTTCATCACATACCTTTCCATCTTCCAGAATCCGAATGGAGATATCATACAGGTCAGGACGTTCCGGTGACCAGGTGCGAACCCCCCATTCGTCAGCTTCCTGGGAAAATACATTCATTCGGGCGGTCACATGACTTTCCGGAACAGCAATTACCGATTTGTTTACAAATGTTCCCTGAAAGGAAATTTCCACTTCTGCTGTCAGCTCCCTGGAGTATCCTGATGACTTAATCTCCAGTTCCAGTTCTGCACAGTCCTTATCTAACAGCGGGGTAATCTTTAAGGATGCCAGATTAGTAACCGGTACATATTCCATCCATACCGTCTTCCAGATTCCGGTAGTCTGTACGTACCAGCAGCCAAAATTCTCATCTTTCCAGCGCTGCTTGCCCCTGGGTTGTGCCATATCAAAGGAATCATCCGCCTTAACTACGATTTCATTTTCACCGTCTATTATAAAACTGGATATATCAAAGGAAAATCTGGAATACCCGCCCCGGTGGGAGCCAGCCAGCTCTCCGTTAACCCACACTTTTGTGTAAAAATCGCTTCCTTCAAAATGAAGCATTAAATTTTCTTTTTCCAGACGATTTTTATCCGCCTTAAATGTTTTCCGGTACCAGACATGGTCATGCCTGCTCTCATCCCCTATTCCGCTCAGTTTCGTTTCATAGGTAAATGGTACCTGAATCTTAAGTTCTCCAGGAAACTTTGCATAATATTTTTCTTTTTCTCCCACGTTTCTGTCATCAAACAGAAAATCCCAGGTTCCGTTTAAGTTTTCCCATTCCTGACGAACCAGCTGGGGTCTGGGATAATCTTTCTTGTAACTTCTCATCATATATACCTTTTATCACAATTGATGTGACACTGCCACATGTAACAGGATGAAAGCATATGATCTGTGGCATTTCCCTTCTCTGATTTTGTCTTTCATCCTTTTGAACTGCCTTTCATCTATTTTATATTTTATCCCTTTACACCGGACATGGTGATTCCCTGTACGATCTGCTTTTCAAATAAGATATACAGCAGAATAATTGGTACGGATGCCACCATGTTTGCCGTCAGCGGCTTCACATAGTCTACGGTGTAAGTACCTGCAAAGGTAGGAATACCGATTGGAAGCGTAAACTTCTCACTGCTCATGGCGCATAACAAGGGCCATAGATAATTGTTCCAGCTTCCGATAAATGCAAATATACACACGGTGGATATTACCGCTTTGGACAGGGGCAGGAGTATCCGAAAGAAGATGGTCAGTTCCCCGCCGCCGTCAATTCTTACCGCTTCCATCAATTCATTTGGCAGTCCACGGAAAAATGTAACCATAATAATCATATTCATGGAGCCTGCCACAGCCGGCAGAACCAGACCTGCATAGGAATCGATGAGATTCAGACTGTTTGCGGTAATAAAAAGCGGAACAATCGTTGCTTCAGCCGGAACCATAATCCCCAGCAGAAAGTAAAAGTAAATCCCCTTGCTGCCCTTAAAATTTATTTTTGCGATCGCGTAAGCAGCCATAGCCGATAACAGTACCGTAAGTCCTGTAGTAATTACTGCAATGAACAAACTGTTTACCAGCCATCTCGCCACCTCGCTGTGGAGTATGATCTCCGGATAGTTGCCCAGTGTGTAAGGCGGCAGAAACCAGTCCCACACTGTGGTGATCTGCTTTCCTTCTATCTGAAACGAAACCGCAAGCGACCACAGAACCGGTGCTGTAAAAATAAGGGCTATCACAATGGAAATAGCTGATAAAATCACATTTCCAGGTTTCATTTTCTTCATGAGTCCCGTTCCCCCTTCCGTTGTATCACCTGCTGAACCAGGGAAAGTACTACCAGAATCAGGAACAGAACATAGGACATTGCCGAAGCATAGCCCATATTGTTTTTCTTAAAAGCATTTTCGTAAATATACTGGATTAAAGGCCTCGTTGAGGATGCCGGACCTCCTCCGGTTATCATGTAGATCTGCCCAAATACTTTAAAACAGGCAATTACCTGTAACAGTACGACCAGATAAGTCGTGGATTTTAACAGGGGCAGCACAATGGAAAATAACTGCTGACGTTTTGTGGCGCCGTCGATTGCCGCTGCTTCAAACACCTGCGGTGAAATATCCTGTAATGCAGAAAGATAAAGCATCATACTGAATCCCACTGTCCACCACACCGTCATGGATGTGATCGTCCCCCAAACCAGGCTTCCATCCTGCAGCCACTGCAGTTCCTGATTGTTCTCAAGAAGTCCTGTGGCATGAAGAAAACCATTGATGAATCCCCGATATGGCGCAAACATATATTTCGCGATAAACGCCGCAACGGAAACGGAAAGAACACTGGGCAGGTAAAAGCAGATTCTGAGTCCTTTCTTTATTCTGGTAGGACGGTTAGCCAGCAGTGCCAGGATCATCGCCGTAATAACCAGAAGTGGTGCTGTAATTAACACAAACACGGTAGTATTTTGCAGCGCACCCCAAAAATTCTTATCTCCTAAAAACTTCAGATAATTATCCAGCCCCACAAACTTTAATTTACCCATCAGCGTCCACTTGTGCAGGCTGACATAAACACCCTGTATTACCGGCCATATAGTAAATACCGTATATAAGAGAAAAAACGGTGCTACAAACCCAAGCGCAATGATCAGCTGTTTTCTTTTATTTCTTGTTTTAAGCATTTTTTAACCTCCCGTTTTTCTGAAAATACGAATCTGTCAGGGACTTCTTCCTTATTCCAGATTCGATTCCAGTTCCCCGTAGAGATTATCAATTGCTCCCTGTGCATCTGTCTGCCCCGTCCAATACGCATTCAAACTGTCGATCATTCCGGCTTTCATACCATAGAAATTAGGATTCTTGGTGGGCATCACCGCCTTGTCAAGCGCACTCTTATAATCACTTCTGTAAGGCAGTTTTAAATAATCATCACTTTCCAGAACCTTTAAGTTTGCCGGGATCTGCCCGGATTTTGACCAGGTCACGCCACCCTCTGAGGATGCCCCCAGTACGAATTCCACTGCAGCAAGGGTCTCGTCTTCTGTTCTGTCTTTGCTGAAAGGAATAATCAGTGTATGAGAGTCCGCCCAGCATGCATCATTATCAAACAGCTGTGGGAATGTCTGTGCACCGAAATTCAGATTCTCTGTACTCTCAAGTGCTCCTGTTGCCCAGGTTCCGGCAAACAGCAGTCCCGCTTTTCCGCTTTGGAAAAATGCCTGATGATCGTCAATTCCTTCTAATATGTATCCTTTGTCATAGAGGCTCTTTACAAATTCTGCCGCTTTTATGGCAATTTCCTTATCCATGGTCACCTGTGCTCCATCATCACTGACCAAAGCTTTTCCACCCATCTGGTAGTAAGAAGCCCACCATAAGCGGTATGGATCATCGCCGGAATTCGTTAAGGATAATGCACTGCTTCCTTCCGGGATAACTGCTTTTATCTTATCCAGGACAGCATAAAAATCCTCTGTACTTCCAATATCCAGCTGACCGCTTTCATTTAGCTCCACGCCTGCTTCCGTAAGAATATCTTTGTTGAAATACATAATCTCCGCATGGGTATCCAGCGGAATACCATAGATATCCCCGTCAAACGTTACGCTGTCCAGTGAATTTTGAGAAAACATACTGGAAATGTCGACGCCCAGCTGATCCAGATAATCATTTAATCCAATAACAGATCCTTCGTTTACCAGCTCCGGCAGCTTGGATACATGAGATATTCCTATGTCCGGTCCTTTTCCTGCAGCAACGGCCGTTTGCAGCTTTGTATAATAATCATCCCACACCAACATGATTGACTGCACGCCCATTTTCGGACTTCCCGCATTATAATCAGAAATAATCTGATCCATAAAAGTTCCGTCACCGCCGCTGAACAAAGACCAGAACACCAGCTTACCCTCATCTATCTTCACATCCTCCGGATTGTTAACCGTTCCATCCTCATTTACATCTGTTACCGAACCCGAAGCCGTTTCTCCATCAGATGCACTGTCTGACTGTGCACCAACGCTATCAGCCTGGGTATTCACCTCTGTTGTTTCCTTGCTCCCTTCCTTATTTTCTGTCGCCGCACTGTTTCCACACCCAGCTAGCGCTGTTCCAAATACGCAAACCGCTAAAATCATACTCACTATTCTTTTTTTCATAAAGAACCTCCAACATTTTTATAAGTTTTTTAGCTGCTCCCTGTTAGTTTTGCCGGCACTAACGAATTATTTAAACATTTTTACTGTTTAAATATAGGAAATAGAGAATCAGAAAATATCATTTAAACAATATTTCTGTTTCTATATTTTGTATATTACGTCATTTTACCATTTTTGTCAATATGTATTTTGCAAAATTTGTTTAATTTCACATTTATATTGATTCTATATTTTTTATCACCATAATTTATGTCATAATATGTTCTTTTTGCTCGCATAGGAGATTTTTCCATAACGTGTGAAATGGTTTTTCCCAACAATAAAAAAAGACCTGCCAAGACGACAGATCTTTATTCTTTTGCTTGCCGCAGAGAATGAACTAAAGATTAGTATTCAATATTCATAACAATATCCTGCTCATAATCCCCGTATCCCCTGCCAAAAATATTAAATCCCCCTACATATTTTGTACCTTCCTTATTACCAATTTTCACATCAATATAAGGCTGGGACATCAGGTCCAATTCCTCTACTTTTATATCGGATGCCCTGGTTTCATTGATATATGCCCCATCCCGGCGGACCTCCCAGGTCATGAGCAATCCATACTGCGTAGAACCATTGGGCCATATAGTAGGATTCAATCTCCCCCTCCTGGCTCCAAAATCTCCGGGACTGGTCCAGGTTCCGCACTCTATGCCGTTGATCCAGACCGTCAGATCGGATTTCCAGTCCTCTCTGTAATTAGGAGCTTCCGAACAGATTTCCAGAGAAACACTGATCCGTTTAGGCAGGCGCTTTTTGGGCACCGCATTGGCAAATTTATATTCCACAAAGCCTGAGGAAGTCCATAAAAGCTGGGCGTTTATCCTTTCCGGAAGATAAAAGCTGTACTCCGCATCTTCCATGCCAATGACGCCGGCTCTGCTGTATAGCCCACAGGTGGGCGATACCTTGCAGGCACAATATGCGCCCACGGGCATTTCAATGCTGGTAATTTCATCAATATCGGTATTGATGGCGGATAAATCAATGGTGATAAAGTCTCTCTTCCGGTTACAGAGCTTCGTAGAACCCCGGGTTCCCGGCTGTGTCTCCATTCTGATTAGTCCCGCCTTCTCCAGAATCTTCAGGTGCAGCGCCGCGCTGGATGCGGGAATATCCAATTTTTTCGCAATATCCCCGATAATCAGACCTTCTTCGTACAAAAGTTTTAATATCTCTATCCGTATTGGTGAAGAAAGCGCCTTTCCTACATTGCAAAGTTCTTCTTCACTTGTCATATCCAATTCTAATATCTTTGCCAAGCCAAATCCCCCTCAAATGCTGTAATTTCATTTTAAATCCCTTGCGTTACCTGTTAAACTCCATCATTATACCGCATTCAATTGGTAAATTCAATGAGAATTACCGGGGCTTAGGGGATAAACTCTTATCTTCCTTTAAAAGCACAATGCATTAGAAAATACAATTCCACCATAAAAATAAGCCAAATCGCGAAAACATAGTTCCGACACTTTGGCTTATTTCTACCCGGCAAAAAATTTACTTATTTACGAAAACGAATATGATAACATCCGGATCCTGCATATGCGCTCATGAAACTATTCTCCGAGCCAAACTCCAGTCCATCTCCATCCAGAACCTCTACCGCCTGATCCAGGCAGATCTTAGCCTGTGTATTAGGAGGAATGCATACTTTCATGGTCACTTCATCGCCGTCAACATTCCATTCAGATGTAACATCACCGTAAACTGATTTATAATTTGCTTTCACATAATCCAGTCCGCCGCCGATTCTTGGATAGATTGTGGTAAACTTATAACCGCTTCTTTCTTCATCTGCTTCGATTCCGGCAGCCACACGGTAAAGCCATTCTCCAATTGCTCCATATGCGTAATGATTAAAGGAGTTCATATCGGGACTCCACATGGTTCCATCCGGTTTCATGCCATCCCAGTGTTCCCAGACCGTTGTTGCTCCCATTTTTACCTGATACAGCCAGGATGGAAAATCATCTTTTAACAGCAGCTCGTATGCTTCTTTTGTATGCCCGTTCTGGCTCAAAGCATGGCAGAAATATGGCGTTCCCACAAATCCTGTAACCAGGTGTCCATTTTCTTTCTCCAGTAACCTTAACAGCCCTTCCACTGTTTTCTCCCGATATGCTTCCGGAACCAGATTGAAATACAGCGCCACAATATGTGCTGTCTGGGTCTGAGCAGTCATAATTCCTTCGCTGTCAAAGAAAGTTCTCTGGAACTTATCCACGATTTTTTCGTACAGATCTGTGTATTTCTTCTCGTCTTCACTGTTTCCAAGGATTTTTGCAATCTTCACAAATAATCCGGTGGAATATGCAAAGTAAGCGGTACAGGTCAAATCATTGGGGGTAGCTCCAAAATAGCTGCCTTCCTGGGCATCTAACGCAACCCAGTCACCAAACTGTAATTTATAATTCCAGATATAATCCTTTGCATGCTCTTCCATAAAGCCAATCCATGCCTTCATACTGGAATACTGGTCTTCCAGTATCTTTTTATCTCCATAGGTGAGATACATGGTCCATGGGTTAATAACTGCCACATCTGCCCATGCCGCTGCGGAATGGCTTCCCTGTTCTAACAGCCAGTCGCCGTCAGTTTTACCGGAAAGGATATCCGGTACTACATGCGGTACCCCTCCCTCAGGTGTCTGGTCTGCCGCTACGTCTTTCAGCCATTTTGCAAAGAAATGGTAGGTGTTCATCAGATAGCTTGCCGTGCGGCAGAAGATCTGTGCATCTCCGGTCCATCCCAGTCTTTCATTTCTCTGGGGGCAGTCCGTAGGCACATCTACAAAGTTTCCTTTTAATCCCCATAAAATATTATGCTGCAGCTGGTTGATATCCGGATTTGAGCATGTAAAAGTACCCGTCTGTTCCATATCTGAATGCACTGCGTATGCGGTAAAGTCCTCTATTTTTGCTTCTCCCGGGTAAGAAGCAATTTTCGCAAACTGGAATCCCATGAAAGTGAAATTCGGATGGTATTCTGTCTCCAGATCATCTTTGCAGATATAGGTAAGCGTTTCTTTTGCCCCTCTTAGGTTATCCAGATAGACATTTCCTTTCGCATCTAGTACCTCAAAGCAGTTGAGTTCCACTTTATCTCCTGCTTTTCCTTTTACCTTTACATGAATCCATCCGGTCATATTCTGTCCAAAATCAATGACCGCATCACCCTGCGGTGTCTGGAAAATCCGTTTTGCCGTTACCGGCTCGACTTCCGTTACTTTACTGAAACTCTGTGCTTCCAGCACCTTTTTATCAAAAGCAACCGTTTCTACATCCCAAAATCTTTCTGCTTTAAATCCAGCCTCTGCCCAGCCTTCTATTTCCAATCTGGCATCATAGATCTCACCATCATAAATCTCAGAAAATACAACCGGTGCGTCGCTTCCCTTCCAGGTTGAATCGGTTACTATGGTATCTGTGGTTCCATCTTCGTATGCAATATGGATCTGCCCTAAAAATGCAGTCTGTTCTCCATAGTTATTGCGGTTGCCCACAAACCCCATTTTTCCTTTATACCATCCGGCGCCCAGCATGGCACCCACACCATTTTCTCCTTCTTTTAACATTGTAGTAATGTCATATGTCTGGTAAGTTAAATGTTTGAGGTAAGAGGTCCAGCCCGGTGTCAATTCATCGGTTCCAACTTTTTTACCGTTTATGTAAAATTTATATAATCCCAGAGCGGTTGTAAATGCATAAGCAGCCTTCACGTTTCCTTTCACCCGAAAACTGCTTCTTACATAAGTTCCCTTAGACTCTCCTGCATTTTCTTTTGACTCTGCCGAAACAAACTCTGCTTTCCATTCCTCCTCAGAAAGAAGTGCTGTTACAAAGTATCCGGTTTCACTCCAGCCGCTGCATTCACCATCCCCGTCCGTAACTTTTGCACGTACAAAATATTTTTCAGCAGATTTTATCTGGAACCCCTCCGCAAATACATGTGCAGATTCATCACTGTTTATCTCTCCGCTGTCAAAAAGTACATTTTTAAATTCAGCATCAGCGCTGATCTGCAACACATAGGATGCCTGAATCACACTTCGTTTATCACTTTCCAATACCCAGCCAAACTGCGGTACCTCCGTTACTCCAATGGGATTTTCCTGGTAATTCATATTTAATTTTACTATTTTTAACATTGTACTACCTCCATTTTTTATTTGATTCAAGCTCATCTGTCGTTTTCGTAACCATACTGCTAACTGTCGATATATATAGATTACATGAAAAATGCAGGTTGTACAATAACGGTTCTTTATACTTCTATTGACCATTTTTTAGGTTCTGCTTTTGCGATAATCTCCAGGTGTGCTTCCTACCGCCTCTCTGAATTTTTTGTAAAAAAAGTTCATATTATTGTATCCGCACATAGATACAATTTCCGTTACCGGAAGGTCTGTATTTTCCAGCAGCGCCATAGCCTTGTTTAAACGCTGTTCCTGAACGTGTTCTACAAAGCTTCTTCCCGTTTTTTCCTTTAGAAGATTTGTCAGATACGCCCCATTGAAGCCAAAATGTTTCGCCATCTGGCTCAGTGTGCAATGATCATAATTTTCTTCAATATACGATAATACCGAGAGAATCTGAACGTTGTGGGAAACATCCTTTTCTTTTTCTTTGGAAGCATCCCGGTAGGTTCGCAGCAATTCGGTAAACAGTATGACCATATAACTGTCCAATACTTCCTGTACACCCAGATCCTTATTATAATATTCCAGCAGAATCTCCTCCATAATTTTTCTAACCCTTAGATTATTATGTGCCGGAAAATATAAATAATGTTTTTTCTGCTGGCTCCTGGTTACCGCTTCCATCAGAAACTGGGATAAAATTCCCTGTTTGGTCATTCTGGCAAGAAATGCAGATGCAAAGAATTCCTTTCGCATGAGGATATTCAGTATAATATCGTTTTCACCTGCTTTTTCTATAGAATGTACTACACTGGTGTCAAATATGCAGACATCCCCTTGCTGGCTCACCACTTTTCGTCCCTCAATTGTCTGCACGCAGGTGCCCGACCAGACATAATTCAGTTCAATATAGTTGTGGGCGTGGGGCTTGATATCTACGAAACGATCCTGCCGGTTTACCCCGATATTCTCATAAGGGTTCATAAAGTAGTCCCCTTCAAATAAATACGCACCCTTGTCCATGGAGCTGTATTTGCTGTATTCTCTATGTATTCTGGGATTATCAAAATCTACTGTTCCTTTTAACAGATTTTCCTTCTCCTGCTCCGTAAACGCATGTAAAAAGACATCTAATTCTTCGTGAGTCATAATTCCTCCTGGCCTGCACCCAAATTAACAGCACAGTGATAGCTGCTGCCTTGTATTCGTATCTTCATTTTAATCAAAATATGGGATTTCGTCAAATCCCTGCCAAGATATTTTGTTCAGCGAAACCATTTCGTAAAATAAAAAGGTATCAATCCGAATCCGCGATACCGGCTTTCCAAATATTTGAAAACCCGTATCGGGAAACCGGACTGATACCAGGTTTCATTTAACTATTTACAATTTTAGCCTCTTCTAAGTCCAGATATTTCGCCACATACTGACCTGTGTAAGATCTGGGATTGCGGGCAATTTCTTCCGGTGTACCGCTCGCTATGACAGTACCTCCCTTGTCCCCGCCCTCAGGTCCGATATCGATGATATAATCGGCTGTTTTAATAACATCCAGGTTGTGCTCGATTACCACAACCGTATTTCCGCCTTCTGAAAGGCGCTGTAAGATCTCTATTAATTTATGAACATCTGCAAAATGCAGACCGGTAGTCGGCTCGTCCAGAATGTAAATGGTCTTACCTGTACTCCGTTTGCTCAATTCCGTCGCCAGTTTTATTCTCTGGGCTTCTCCACCCGACAGCGTTGTAGAAGGCTGTCCCAGACGGATATAAGAAAGTCCCACATCGTAAAGTGTCTCTATCTTCCTGCGGATAGACGGGATATGTTCGAAGAAAGTCATAGCTTCTTCTACGGTCATATCCAGCACATCATAGATACTTTTGCCTTTGTACTTAACATCCAGTGTTTCCCGGTTGTATCTTTTACCCTGACATACTTCACAGGGCACATAGACATCGGGAAGGAAATGCATTTCTATTTTCAGGATACCGTCACCGCTGCAGGCTTCACAGCGTCCGCCCTTGACATTAAAGCTGAATCGTCCCTTCTTATATCCTTTTGCCTTGGCATCAGAAGTAGACGCAAACAGATCACGGATCTGATCAAACACTCCGGTATAAGTCGCGGGATTGGATCTGGGTGTACGTCCAATTGGTGACTGGTCAATATCAATCACTTTATCCAGCTGGTCAATTCCTTCGATGGTTACATGCTTTCCGGGAATCACTCTGGCACGGTTTAAGTCCCTCGCCAGGCGCTTATACAGAATCTCGTTTACTAGTGAACTTTTACCGGAACCGGATACTCCCGTTACACAGGTCATGACTCCAAGAGGAATTTCAACGTCTATATTTTTCAGGTTGTTCTGGGCTGCTCCCACAACTTTAATAGAACCAACCGGCTCTTTTCTGACCTTGGGAACGGGAATCTTAATTCTTCCGCTTAGGTAGGCACCGGTAACGGATTTTTTATTTTTCATAATCTGTTTTGCAGTACCTTCAGCCACAACTTCGCCGCCGTGTTCTCCGGCACCCGGTCCAATATCTACGATATAATCTGCAGCCAGCATGGTGTCTTCATCATGTTCTACTACGATCAGGGTATTTCCCAGGTCCTTTAAATTATTCAGGGTACGCAGCAGCTTATCATTATCACGCTGATGCAGACCAATACTCGGCTCATCCAGGATATACGCAACCCCTACAAGCCCGGACCCAATCTGAGTAGCCAAACGGATACGCTGTGCCTCTCCACCGGACAGCGTACCTGTCGCCCTTGCCAGCGTGAGATATTCCAGTCCCACATCGATGAGGAAACCGATTCTTGCCTTAATCTCTTTTAATATTTGATGTCCAATCATTTCCTGGTGCTCGGTAAGAACCATGCTGTCCAAAAATTTCTGAAGTTTCCGAATTGACATGGAAGTAACTTCAAAAATATTGGTGTCATTTATCGTAACTGCAAGAGCTTCTTTTTTCAGTCGCTGTCCTCCACAGGTTTTACAGGGGGTAACTCTCATAAAAGCTTCATATTCCTGTTTCATGGAATCAGATCCAGTCTCCCGGTAACGGCGTTCCACATTCCGGATCAGCCCTTCAAATGCAACATCATAAACGCCTTCTCCACGCTGTCCCCGGTAATATACTTTCACTTCTTTTCCATTGGTTCCATGAATCAGCATATGACGGATATTTTCCGGAAGATCCTGATAGGGCGTATCCAAATCAAATTTATACTCTTTTGCCAGGGCATCCAGAATGGCTCTGGTATAACTTCCTTTATCGGTGCAGGACTGCCATCCCATGACCGTAATTGCCCCGCCTGCAATGCTCAGGGATTTGTCCGGAATCATCAGTTCTTCATCAAATTCCATCTTATAACCCAGCCCATAACAATCCGGACATGCACCGAATGGATTGTTGAAGGAAAAGCTTCTCGGCTCGATTTCATCTACGCTGATCCCGCAGTCCGGACAGGAGAAACTCTGGCTGAACCGTACCGGTTCCCCATCCTGTACATCCACAAGTACCAGGCCTTCCGCCAGATTCAAGACATTCTCCAGGGAATCTGTCAGCCTTTTTTGTATACCGTCTTTAATCACCAGACGATCCACAACGATTTCTATATTGTGCTTTTTATTTTTATCCAGCTTAATATCTTCTGACAGCTCATACATGTTTCCATCCACGCGGACACGTACATATCCACTGCGCTTTGCCTGCTCAAACAGCTTCGTATGCTCACCTTTTCTGCCACGGATCACCGGCGCAAGGAGCTGTATCTTAGATTTCTCCGGCAATTCCATAATCTGGTCCACCATCTGGTCCACCGTTTGCTTTGCTATCTCTTTTCCGCACTTGGGACAATGGGGAATACCGATTCTGGCATACAGAAGACGGAAATAATCATAAATTTCCGTAACCGTTCCCACCGTAGATCTGGGATTCCTGTTGGTGGATTTCTGGTCAATGGAAATCGCCGGCGGAAGTCCTTCAATACTCTCTACTTCGGGTTTTTCCATCTGCCCCAGGAACTGTCTTGCATAAGACGACAGAGACTCCATATAACGTCTCTGACCTTCTGCATAAATTGTATCAAATGCCAGAGAAGATTTTCCGGAACCGCTGAGCCCGGTCAAAACTACAAATTCATTTCTGGGTATATTTAAAGTGATATTCTTTAAATTATGCTCGTTAGCTCCTCTTATTTTTATATACTGCTTACCATTTTTTACTGCCATTCTATTCTATCTCCTGTAATTGTTTCTTTAGTGTGATCATCTTGTCACGTAAATCCGCGGCAGCTTCAAAGTTCAGCTCTGCTGCTGCCTGTTTCATCTGTTTCTGAACCTCTCCAACCAGTTTTTCCAGTTCTTTTCTGCTCATGGATTCCGGATCTTTTTCAAATTCCATCTCATTTTTCGCCACTGCCTTGGATATACTGATAATGTCACGGACAGCTTTCTTAATGGTCTGAGGGGTAATGCCGTGCTCTTCATTATAAGCCTCCTGGACTGCACGCCTTCTCTGTGTCTCGTCAATCGCCATTCTCATGGAATCGGTTATCACATCTGCATACATAATAACATGTCCGTCGGAGTTTCTGGCTGCACGTCCAATTGTCTGGATCAAACTGGTTCCGGAACGCAAAAAGCCTTCTTTATCCGCATCCAGTATTGCTACCAGCGTAATCTCCGGAATATCCAGACCTTCTCTTAACAGGTTGATTCCAACCAGTACATCGAATACGCCCAGTCGCATATCACGGATAATTTCAGATCGTTCCAGCGTATCTATATCCGAGTGCAGATACCGGACTTTGATACCAATTTCTCTCATGTAATCGGTTAAATCCTCCGCCATGCGCTTTGTGAGGGTGGTGATCAGGATCTTATTGCCCATCTCTATTTCTCTATTCACCTCTCCCACAAGATCATCAATCTGACCTTCTACCGGACGAACTTCCACCTGGGGATCCAAAAGTCCTGTAGGACGGATGATCTGCTGTGCCCGCAGGAGTTCGTGCTGTTTTTCGTACTCGCCCGGCGTCGCAGAGACGAACATAATCTGATCAATTTTATTTTCAAACTCTTCAAAATTCAATGGTCTGTTATCTTTTGCGGAGGGCAGACGGAATCCATAATCCACTAAGGTACTCTTTCTGGACTGGTCTCCCGCATACATTCCCCTGATCTGGGGCACCGTCTTATGGGACTCATCGATGATCATCAGAAAATCGTCCGGGAAATAATCGATCAGCGTATGTGGTGTAGCGCCAGGCTCCAATCCGGATAAATGTCTGGAATAATTCTCGATTCCGGAACAAAATCCGGTTTCCTTCATCATCTCTATATCAAAATTCGTTCTTTCAGAGATTCTCTGTGCCTCCAAAAGCTTGTCTTCACTTTTAAAATAAGCCACACGTTCCTTCAGCTCTTCCTCAATATTAGCTGCTGCTTCCAGTATTTTCTCCATGGGTACGACATAATGGGAGGCTGGGAAAATGGCAATGTGCTCCAGGGAGCTCTTAATCTCCCCCGTTAATACATCGATCTCTACGATACGATCAACTTCATCACCAAAAAACTCAACCCGGACTGCAGTATCACTGGAATCCGCCGGGAATATTTCAAGTACATCTCCCCTGACCCGGAAAGTACCACGCTTAAAGTCCATGTCATTCCGGTCATACTGAATATCAATCAGCTTATGGACTACTTCATCACGGTCTTTTTCCATACCCGGGCGCAGGGAAATTACCATTTCCTTATAATCCACCGGGCTTCCCAATCCATAGATACAGGAAACACTGGATATGATAATAACATCATCCCGTTCCGCCAGAGATGTGGTGGCGGAAAGCCGCAGCTTATCTATCTCATCATTAATAGATGAATCCTTGGCAATATAAGTATCGGATGAGGGAACATAAGCTTCCGGCTGGTAATAATCGTAATACGAAACGAAATATTCCACCGCATTCTCCGGGAAAAATTCCTTGAACTCGCCGTAGAGCTGGGCGGCAAGGGTTTTATTATGGGCTATAATGAGCGTTGGCTTCTGCAGCTTCTGTATGACGTTTGCCATTGTGAAAGTCTTACCGGAACCTGTGACACCAAGTAACGTTTCAAATTGGTTTCCTTCTTTAAAGCCCTGAACCAGCTCGGCTATAGCCTGGGGCTGGTCCCCGGTGGGCTGATATTCTGAGTGTAATTTGAACTCCATTTTCTGTTTCCTTTCTATAACTGGTTTGCATACTGACTATGCAGGTGTGTATCTGAATGGTGCCTATAATTTTCTATATCTAAACAAAAACAAATTCATATTTTCTTTTTTCATCATTATTTACTGTGTCTTAGTATACCACAGCCCACTACACTTTTCAAACATTTGTTTGCTTTTTTACAAAATTTCTCAATCCTAAAAAAGCCATTATATAAAGGTCACCCTTCATATAACAGCTTTATTATCATTCTAACGATTTTATAATCTCCCGTTTATAATCCAAAAATGTTTCCGTCAGGTTAAAATCTGCCCTTCGGGGTTTTGGTTCCTGTATCCTGATTTCTTTTGTAATGCGCCCCGGCTGACCGGTTAATAAATAGATCCGGTCTGACAGGATAATTGCTTCATCAATATCGTGTGTGATAAATATAGTTGACAGCCGGATATGTTCCATAACATCCAGATACCACTTATGCATTCCGCCTTTTGTAATGGTATCCAGGGCACTGAACGGCTCATCAAGAAGGGCTACTCCCTGAGAAAACATATAGGTCCGCAGTAACGCCGCCCTCTGTCTCATTCCGCCGGATAACTGGCTGGGATATTTTTTTTCTGTTCCTTCCAGTCCAAACTCAGCAAAATAAGCAGACACTTTTTCTCTCGCCGCTTTTTTACCCATCCCTTTAACCAGTAGAGGCAGTGCCACATTATCCTCAATGGTACGGTACGGAAGCAGCAGGTCCCTCTGCAGCATATAACTGATGTGTCCTGCCTGGCCGGTAATATCCTTTCCGTCCAGTAATATTTCACCGCCGTCCGGTGAAGCCAGTCCTGAGATGATGTTAAAAAGCGTAGTCTTTCCCACACCGCTGACGCCAAGAAGGCAGACCAGTTCCCCTTCTCTTACCTCGATTGATACATCTGACAGTATTTGTTTATCTTCAAATGCTTTTGATATATGCTTTGCAGTTAATTTAATCATTTTATCACCTCCTGCATACTGCAGACGGGTCTTTGGTACTGCACCAATAGCCAGTTGAAACGATTCTGTTTCAAACTAGCACCCATTGCTTATTGTGGTAAATAATCGTTGGAAAAACCCCAGCCTGCAGGAATTTCTGTCTCTACCAGTTTGTTTTCATTTAACCAGCCATAAAATGCATCCCATCTTGCCCCATCGATATATCCCCAGCTTTTTGCGTCTGCCTGATACTGATCCTTGAGATATTCCTGGCTCGCCTGAACTAATTTTGCATCCAGTTCCGGTGCTGCCTTGCAGAGAATATCCGCAGCTTCTGCCGGGTCCTTTACTGCATCTTCATAGCCTTTTGCCAAAGCAGACATAAATGCTTTTGCCGCATCCGGATTTTCTTTTAGGAAATCATTATTCGCTACGATCACAGGGGTATAATAATCAAACACCGGGTTGATATCCTTAAATGCAAAATAATCCGTTGGCAGATCATTTACCTCTGTGGCAATTCCACCCCAGGCATAGTATACCCAGATCGCATCCACCTGTTTTGATTTCAGGGCAGTTACTTCATCGGTTACGGTGCTTGGAATCAGTTTTACTTTATCGAAATCGCCGCCATCCTGTGCAACTACATTAGCAATCATTGCTTTTTCAACCGGAAGATCCCAGGTTGCATAAACATGGTCTTCCATCCCTTTGGGTGTATCCATGCCTTCCCCTTTTCTGGAAATTATACCGGATGTATTATGCTGAATCACAGCCGCTACTGCCGTTACCGGAAGCGGATCTTCCCTTGCAAATGCAGGTGCCAGAGAGTCCTGGAAATCCACGCCAAACTGCGCTTTTCCTGATGCAACCAGCGCCGTGGCACCATCTTCCGGAGGCTGTACAATCTCAACTTTCAGACCTGCTTCCGCAAAATATCCCTTATCCTGTGCAACATAAAGTCCGGTATGATTGGTATTCGGCGTCCAGTCCAGTACAAAGGTCAGCTTAGTCGTTTTGCCGTCTGCTTTTGCCGTATTCTCAGACTGAAATGATTCGCTGCCGTCTGCCTGTGTGCTATTCTCCTGTGAGCTGCCCTCCTGTGTGCTGTCCTCCTGTGTTGCCGAATTACCAGTCTCTGCTGCTTGTGTATCATTGGATGCCCCTGCTGTTTCTCCTTTTGCCGCACTGCTTCCGCAGCCTGCAAGAGACATTGCCACAGCCAGGCTTAAAGTAACCGCTAATAATTTCTTTTTCATTCGTATTCTCCTCTATTTTCACTGTTTCAAAAAAATTTATTGTTTTGAATCTATGCTTGCTATTACTTATCAAACTCAAATTACTATTTTAATTGATCCCAGGGCATTATCTTTTTACGCAGAACTGTTACCAGCCACATCAGAACCAGACTAATTGCTGATATCAAAAAAATTACTGCAAACATTTTGTCAAAGGAATAGGCACTCCGCACCCTGGTCATATATACGCCAAGCCCCTGAAAGCCCCCCAGCCATTCCGCTATCACTGCCCCTACTACAGAGTAGGAAACAGAGATTTTCAGGCTTGTGAAGAAATTTCCCAGCGCTCCGGGCAGCTTCACATACCGGAATATCTGTCCCTGGCTTGCTCCCATTGACCGCATTAGATTCATAGTGTCCTTATCTGCCGCCCGAAAACCTTCCAGCAGTCCGACTGCTATCGGGAAAAACGTTACGATTACAATCAAGGTCACTTTTGGTGCAACGTCATATCCCATCCACAATACCAGAAGGGGTGCTATGGCAATTGTGGGAATCGTCTGGGTGATTACCATAATTGGATAAAATGCTTTATATACACCTTCAAAACGGTCCATCAATAAGGCAGCCAAAAATCCGGTTAAGATTCCGATTCCAAGTCCCAGAAAAGCTTCCACAAGGGTTGTACCCAAGTGCATCATTAATAAGTTAAAATCACTTACAAATGCCCGGATTACTGCCATCGGTGACGGCAGCATAAAGGAAGGCACCAGCTCAAAGGAGGATGCCGCCTGCCACAGGATAAGTAAAACCAGAATTGCACTGATGCAGTACAGTTTACTCGTGATGCTTTGTAACTTTCTTTTCAATCGTAAGTACATCTCCTTCCGGTTTATAGGAAACTTTAATATATGCCGCAACAGACGGTGCACCAGCGCGGATCGCAATATGCTGGCACTCTTTTATGATATCCATCAATTCGTCATAATCACCTTCAATTGCAGTCTCGAAAGGTCCTACGTAATAATTTAAGCCTGTACTTTTAATATACGCAATTACTTCATCTACAATACGGATTAATTCCTCATCATTTTTTGCTTCCGGTAATGTTTGAATCGCTACACTTGCATTCATCTTTCTTTTCTCCATTTCTTATATGATTTTAAATAACAAAAACCCCATCTCACGATAGGGTTTTATCAATCAGCTGCAATTTTATCTGTACTTAGCAAAAACTGCTCATTGGTATATTTCCCTACGCTGGTATGATCCAGATCAGGTTATGGGTCTAAACATTGGTGTAGTTTACTCTCAGCCGGGTTCTCCCGACTCCCCTATTTCATGTTATATCCGGTACAATAGAATTATACTGTACCTTCATTTCATTATTTACTGCTTAAATATTTCTCGATATTGTTCATAGCTTCCTGCTCATCGCTGCCTTCTACGATGACATTAACATTTTCACCTGCAACCAGGCCCAAAGTCATCATACCCATAATACTTTTTGCATTCACTTTCTTGTCACCACATTCTACATGGATATCGCTCTCGTACTGGCTTGCCACCTGCACCAGAAGTGCTACCGGCCGTGCTTCCAATCCACTTGGAATCTGAATTGTGATAGGTTTTTTAATCATAATGTTTCTCCTCCTTGTTCTCTCTTAGCTCATCCGCTAAATTGCTTAATTTTCTCAATCTATGATTTACTCCTGATTTTCCAACTTGAGGTGTTAACAACATTCCCAATTCCTTTAGTGTCGCATCCGGCTGGGCCAACCGTAGTTCTGCCATTTCAGCCAATCCTTCGGATAAACTTTCAAATCCTGCCGTAGACTGAATATATTTAATATCTTCAATTTGTTTTACTGCTGCGCTGACTGTTTTATGAATATTAGCCGTTTCGCAATTTACCTTCCGGTTCACCTCATTGCGCATGTCCTTCAAAATCCGGACATTCTCTAAATTCATAAGTGCCACATGTGCCTCCATGATATTCAATATATCGACAATTTGTGCGCCTTCTTTAATATAGACAACATAATATTTCTTTCTGGCTACAATTTTTGCATCCAGCCCGAAACTATTTATAATCGCCTGCAGCTGTTCTGCCTTATGTATGGTCGTGCAGACAATTTCAAAATGATAAAACTTCTGCGGATCACTGATCGAACCTGCCGCCAAAAAAGCGCCTCTTATAAATGCCCTTTTACAGCATGTGTTCTGAATCACCATATTATTCACTATGGAAAGATTTTCTTCTACCTCCATGTCCTTATTCAGGAGCTTGGCGGCCTTCAAAATCATAAGAGAATCTTCATGTCGTTTTACCAAAACTATATACACGCGGCTTTTTCTTACCGACATATTCTGCCTGATAGAAACCTCCGTCTCTATATTAAAGGTTTTTCTCAATAAAGTAAAGTACTTTCTTGCGACTGCGATATTTTCTGTCTGGATTCTGACACTGTATTTGTCTTTGCTGGAGATGGATATCCCGCCGCACATACTAATAATGGCGGCAATTTCAGCAATCTGGCAATGTCTCGCGCTGCTGGACTGTCTTGATAATTCTTCTTTGACATCGCTTGAAAAAGACATAACACACCTTCTTATCTATTAATATCCCTGTGTTCAATTTTCAGTCCGTATTCATCCTTGGGACCAAGGGTCTCGAACAGCCTGTTTGCCAATGTAACGGAACGGTGTTTCCCTCCCGTGCATCCGATGCTGATGACCAACTGGTTTTTTCCTTCTATTATATAGTTTGGAATGAGAAATTCCACCATATCTGTCAGCTTTTTTAAAAATTCATGTGCTATGTCATAACCCATAACATAATCCTGAACTTCCCTGTCATTACCGGTCTTGTGCTTTAATTCATCAATATAGAAGGGATTTGGCAGGAACCGTACATCAAATACCAGATCAGAATCACTTGGTATCCCATATTTAAAGCCAAAGGATAAGATTGTAATCATGATATTTTTAAATTCCTGGTTTTGCACAAATATTTTATCCAGTTCCAGCTTCAGTTCCCTGGTCAGCAACTGGCTGGTATCCAGGATATAATCCGCATGCTGTTTTAAAAATACCAGTTGTTCCCGCTCAGCGGCAATTCCTTTATCTATTCTGCCATTTTTTGCAAGTGGATGGGCTCTTCTGGTTTCCTTGTAACGCTTCACAAGAACTGCATCAGCCGCGTCCAGAAAGAGGATCTCATAGTGGAAGCCTTCTATCACCATTGACTCCAATACATGTTCCAGTTCCTTTAATGCCCTGCCATTCCGCACATCCACGCCCATTGCCACTTTACTGATCTCGTTTCCCGGGGTACAGGCCAGTTCTGCAAATTTACGCAAGAGCTGGATTGGAAGATTATCTACACAAAAATAACCTGCATCCTCCAGCATCTTCAGTGCTGTACTCTTTCCCGCCCCGGACATTCCCGTAACAATAACGAATCTCATCCTTAGAATTCTCCTAATCTCTTCACTTCCGGCTCTAATGTCACACCGAACTGTTCTTTCACACGTCCGGTAACCTCTTCCATCAGTGCCACAATGTCTCTGGCAGAAGCATCCCCTTTATTAATCACAAATCCACAATGCTTTTCGGAAACCTGGGCATCTCCAACGGAGAATCCTCTCATTCCCGCATCCATAATCAGCTTTCCGGCAAAATACCCTTCCGGCCGTTTAAATGTACTGCCGGCGCTGGGATATTCCAGCGGCTGTTTTGTCACTCTTTTATTCTTTAACTCTTCCATAAGGTCCCGGATCTCATCCGAATTACCTTTTTTTAATCCGAGTCTTACTTCCAGCACAATATCATTCTCCCTGGCTACCAGACTGGTACGGTATCCTAACTGAAGTTCCTGGTTCGACAGCTTTTGAATGCCGCCTTCCCGGGTCATAACCGTAGCAGAAAGAATCACGTCTTTCATCTCACCGCCATAGGCACCTGCGTTCATAACTACGGCACCACCGATTGTTCCCGGAATCCCGGATGCAAATTCAAACCCGGTCAGCCCTGCATCCAGTGCTTTCTTCGCTACTTTTGACAGCAGCGCCCCGGACTTTGCCGTAATCTGCGTTCCTTCTATTATAATATCACTGTAGTTCTTAAAAATTTGAATAATGACACCGCGATAACCTTTGTCGCCTACTAAAAGATTACTGCCGTTTCCTAAGACATAAAACGGCTCTTCGGCGTTCTTACACACCTGCACCACACGTCCAATTTCATCTTTGGAATGAGGCAACACATAAAAGTCCGCCGGACCTCCAATTCGGAAAGTGGTATGTTTTTTCATTTCTTCATCTACATGTACATTGTCGCTTCCGACAATCTCACACAACTGATTATACAAATCCTGATTCACTTTTTACCCCTAATCTGTTTTTATATCCAGTACCATATATACCCTTAAACCGGAAAAATAGACCAGCAATTTGACCGGCTATCCGGTATTGTTGTACCGATTTATAAAAGTCATTTTATTTGGCCTGTACTTTACTCCCTATAATACAATAAAGAGGGCTTTATTTCAAGCCCTCTTTTTGATGGATTTCTCTTACTATGGGATTTATGTAAAAATATATTCTATTTTTTAACAGATTTCATAGTTCATATAGATACAATAAAAACAATCCATAAACACTAAGTAATATGTTGGAAATTTATCTGACTATTTTTATTAATAAATTTTATAGTCTCCGTAACCGTTAAAATCCAGTATCGTTGGTTTGCTCCAATTTCCGGCACTGTCCCGTAATTTTATATTATAACGTGATCCGATACCAAAACTTCTCTTGTCATAAGTAAAAGTTCTTTTACTTTTTATTTTTCCCACTATACTTTCTTCATCCTTCACCTTTTGGGGATCATAAGAAGGATTAATGACAGCATCTTCTACAATGGAAACAAAACATCCCTTCTCCCCTTTAATCTGTAATTTCTGATCAGCAGTAAATCTAACTACTGGTTTTTTGGGAGCAATAACATCTTTCACCTTCCTAATAACTATTTTGCTTTTTCTACCTGCCTTGTCTTTTGTATAAAACTTTATTTTCATACCAGCTTTTTGCCTGGGTATGGATATGATTTTAACCGTATCCTTTTTATACTTTACTTTCGATAATAGTTTATTATTCACTTCAACGAACAGAACTGTTTTTTTATTCGCTTTCACCTTTATACTTGTGGTCTTATTTGTAATTTGCTTCTGTACTGTGGGAGTAATTGATTTACTTGCAGCTGTAACAGGTACTGCACTTAATACGACAGATATAAATATTATAACGAACATTATTAAACTTTTCTTCATCTGATTCTCCTCCTTATTGTCATTTCCAGCGGATGCTAGCCAATAGCTATAGCTGACTTGCCCCATCAAGAATAGCTATTGGCTCAAAACTTAATACAACATATTTAGTAGTTCCGGTTATCGCTCTTTCCTCCTAAGATCCCACTAACTCTTATACTCTCCACAATCTCCTCTATCCGCTCCACATTCTCCACCAGAGCAAATCTCACATAACCTTCACCCAAAGTACCAAAGCTGCTGCCCGGTACACAGATAACGCCGGATCTTTCCATCAGTTCCATAACAAACTGATTGGAATCGCTATAGCCCTCCGGCAATGCTGCCCATACAAACATGGTTCCCTCGCTGTCCGGTACATTCCATCCGATGCTGCGAAGTCCACCGCAAAGTGCCTGATTCCTTCTTTCATATTCCCTGCACTGCTCTTCCACCATCTCAAACGGTCCGTTTAATGCCGCCACTGCTCCATATTGCACAGGTAGAAATACCCCGTAATCGATCTGGGTTCTGACTGCTCGGAATTTCTCGATAATCTTTTTATTTCCAATGGCAAAAGACATTCTGGCACCGGTATAGTTAAAGGATTTTGACAGGGAGTAAAATTCAACGCCTACTTCCTTTGCCCCGCCGAACTGCAAGAAGGAGCCTCCTTTTCTGCCACCATAGATAATATCTGAATAGGCATTGTCATGTAAGATTACAATCTCATACTTTTTGGCAAATGCAATCAGCTCTTCATAGAAACTGTCCGGTGCCACAGCACAGACCGGGTTTGCCGGATAACTAACTACCATGAATTTGGCAGCTCTTGCTGTTTCTTCCGGGATTTCATTCAAGCGGGGCAAAAAGTGGTTTTCTTTATATAAGGGATATTGCACGGTCTTTGCATCGCAGAGAGATGGACCGATATTAAATATAGGATACCCTGGATTTGGCACAAGCACCACATCCTGAGGGTTGCACAGCGTCCAGGCAAAATGTGCCATCCCCTCCTGGGAGCCATTCATTGACATGATCTCTTCTGTATCTAGTGCAACCTGGAATCTCTTTTGATAAAAGTCCTGTACAGCCTGTATGAGCGGTGGAATATCCACCAGGGCATATTTGTAGTTACCCGGATCTTTTGCAGCCTCAGATACGGCTTCTACGATGTGTGGAGCGGTTTTAAAATCCGGTGTACCTACCGAAAGATTATAGATTTTCTTTCCCTGATTGATTAACGCTTCCTTTTTTTCATTGAGCACGGCAAATATTCCTGCTTCAAACATATCTGCTTTGTTGGAAAATGTAATATTCATAACGTGATTTACCCTCTTTCTCTGATGTAACAAATGTATTTTTACCTTACTTCTTCTCTGTCTTTCAGTATCATCGCCGTCTGCCGGAAATTTTTATAAATTTATGGTCCAAATACACAGCTGATTCTGCTGTATATTTGAACCATTTTTGAAATGTATCGTATAAAACTCCAGAGCGTATTTTAAAATTGCTTTCTCGCCTGTCCAATTTTTACAGGCTTATTACTTTTCACATACTCAGATTCTTCTGCAGACGCATAATCTTACTGATTCCCAGTATTATTTCCAGATTTTCCAGATTCCTCATATTGGAATTCTTCCTCAGGTGATTCATAGCCTTCCTCATACTCAGATTCTTCCTCTGATTCATAGCCTTCCTCATATTCAGATTCTTCTTCCTCTGATTCATAGCCTTCCTCATACTCAGATTCTTCCTCTGACTCATAGCTTTCCTCATACTCAGATTCTTCTTCCTCTGACTCATAGCTTTCCTCATACTCAGATTCTACCACCTCTGATTCATAGCCTTCCTCATACTCAGATTCTTCTTCCTCTGACTCATAGCTTTCCTCATACTCAGATTCTTCCACCGCAGGATCATAGTCTTCCTCATACCCAGACTCCCCCACAGATTCATACTCTTCCTCATCCTCGTATTCGCCTGTAGCTCCATATCTTTCTACATATTCAGATTTCCCTGCATCTTCATAGCTATCCCCAGGCTCATCTTCTTCGTAATCACCGGTCATGCTTTGATACTCATTTTCAGAAATCTCGTCTTCGTCCAGGTCATCCAGGTCTTCTTCATCATTTCCAGGCAGTAACCCTTTTTTCCTTCTGCTTCTGCCTTCCAGCATAATGGTAACCATAAACAAAACGATGCTGGCAATGCTGATAAAACTTCCTGACCAAAGGCCTTCGGGTGTAAAGTCCATGGTAATCTCGTGCTGTCCCTCACTTAAGTCAAATCCCATTAGTGCGGTACCAACAGCATAGGTTTCGATCTCTTTGCCGTCAACTTTTACTTTCCATCCAGTATCATATGGGATAGAGGTTAGGAGGGTACCAGCTGTTTTTACATCGATATTTCCTCTGATTTTTCCGTCTTCCGCCGTTGTTACATTCATTTGATTAGCGGAAAGCTTCTCATACATCCTGGTATAATCTTCATCCTTGCAGGTATAGACACGGACTCCCACCGGATTTTCATTTCCTTCTTTATAAGTGATAGTGACATTTGCTTTGCCGTCCTCGGTTACCCTTCCCAGATCAAAGAGGTTACTGTTATATCCATTGATTGTCTTCTCGTACTGAGGTGTCTTGATCACCAGTTTTTCTACATTGGAAGTCATTTCCAGATAAGTCTGTTCTCCCGGATGCAAACGGATAATATAGGTCGGTCCTTCTTCAATGTCATACTCTTCTCTCAGCGTAAAGATGGGATCACTGCCCGTAGCCAGCCCTGCAAACTGATCCTGTATTTCCATTGGAACCAGTCCTTCGATCTGCCAGTCTTTAATCGCAGAATTCACCATAAAGCCAAGTGACAGTGCATTTTCATTTTTATAAAGCGCCAGCGGCTCTTCAAAGCCCACACGGTTCATATTATAAAGAGTATCGGAATTGGCCTTGGAAACCAGATAACGGACACCAAATACATCACTGAACAATTTTGTCATTCCGTTATAACCATTCTTATTGGTTCGTGCCTCCATACCGATACCTTTGCACATATTGACCGTTGCAGCCGGCATTGTGGATGAAAACAGCACGACACCATTGCCGCCCATGAACATTGTTTCATTGCGCATTCTCTGGCTGTCGATTTCACTACGGTAGAAATCCTGGTCTCCCTGCTCAGCCATTAATTTTTTATAAGCGCTCTGCTCATCTAAATACGTACTTCTTCCTACCGTTCCATTGCTGCAGACACCATAGATTCCCATGGTAATCATCTCTGCAAGCATGACTCCCAGCACCACATTCTGCACAATCAGTGCACGCAGCCTGATAAAACGGTAGAGCAATAGCAGGATGCTGTAAATTACAAGCAGTCCCAGTGTAACGAGGTAGACATAGAGATCCCGTTCTCCCGCCTTTGTAATCATACAGTAGACCACGAACCCTATAGGCACCAGGCAGGATATGATTATTTTGACTACATGCATATTCTTTACATGGGTAAATGCTTCGTATCCCATGACCAGAATTAAACAGATGTAAATAAAGGAAAAACGGTTTGGCAGTCCGTTTTGCGTATGGAAGCCATGCCATACAAAGTTGAGCATATTGAAATTAAAACTCAGCACTAAAAGTGCACAGAGCAATATTTTTGAAATACGTTCCCGCAGGCTCACTTTTTTATCCAGCACATAAAGTACCACCAGAATCAGTATAATGACGCCGCAGTAAGCATTTACCCCTGCCTGGTCATCCGCGATGTTGATGGGTTCCACAAATGCGAAATGGCTGGTGAGCTGATCGATTGTGCTGGTAAAGAACTTAATCTTATCCGGGAATCCGTTGTCATCCATAGATTCCGTAATTCCAAGTGCCCGGTAAGCCGGCATCAGAACCAGCGCTGCCATCCCACCGCTGAGCAGTGCATACCATGCAAAGTTAATACCGGATTTAAAAAACGCCTTGATGGTAAATCTCTTTGCCGCAATCCACTGCACCAGAAAATACAGGCAGGAAAATAAACACAGCATGAATCCGATATAATAGTTACAATAAAGCCCCAGAAACAGAGAAAGTCCAAAGGTTCTTCCGCTTTCTCCTTTTACAATCCGTTCAATGCCAAGCATTACAATCGGAAGCAGGGCAATGCTGTCCAGCCACATCAAATTAAAATAGTATCCAATCATAAAACTGCTGAGTGCATACATCACGGCAAAAACAACCGGAGTAAAATTCTTTCCCTTATTCCGGGTGGTCAGATAATATCCAAAACATCCGCCGCACAATGCAATTTTAATAACGATCAGGTACGCCATTACATCCATCATATTCCTGGCTGGGAATAATACGATGAGAAAATTCAACGGGCTTGCCAGATAATAAGCATAAGTCGCCCAGAAATTATATCCCAGACCTCCGCCAAAGGAATATAATAACGACTCACTGGCTGCAAGCTTGTCATGAAAATCCGTAAAAAACGGCAGATACTGATGCAGGGAATCGATGATCAGCACACCGTGATCCCCAAATGGAAAAACGCCGTTGGCGATGTAGGCAATCAGCATCACCACTGCCGGAATTCCGGCTGATGCAATGACACACCATTTCTTCGTCTTACGATTCTTTCTTTCTTTTTCCGTTAATTGGGAAATGTCTTTCTTTTCTTTAAATACAAATGCTTTGCTGAAAACATAATTCAATACTAATACAACTACCTGAATTACCAGTTTGGCAATTAAATCATTCATGCCCCAGACACAGCTGAGCAGCAGGACACCAAATACTTCAATATACATGGTAAGAAGTCTCATGCCAACAAACTGCGCGCATTCTTTTATAACTTCCCAAACGGTATTTGTTTTGCTCTCAAAAACAAAGATCTTATTGACAACATAGGCAAAGGCAATGGACAGCAATATGGAAATAAAACCTGCTATCGTAATGTCGATGCCCAAAACGGTACGCATAAGCGTATAGGAAACCAGGTTAACGAGTGTGGTACATCCGCCAAAGAAAATGTAACGGACGGCCTGATTTTGAAACATTTTTTTTATCCAGTTCATATTGCACTCCTCATTTAAAATACTGTCGTGTTAAGTATATCTTTTGGTATTTGAAAAATCAACCATAATTGTGTGAAATCCCCTTAAAACTTCCTTAACATGGAAAAGGATGAATGAATTTTCAAACTGACTCTGCCCCTCTATTTGATCCGGATTCCTTTCTGCAGCCAGAAGGAATAAAGTATTTTCTCTTTCACCTTTTTCTGGGTCATACGCTCCAATGCCTGTGCATAATAGTCCAGCTGGATCTTATATTTTTCCACCAGTATTTCTGCTCGTTCTTCCGGTACATAATCTGTCTTATAGTCAACCAGAATTATTGCCTCATCTTCGTAAAAAAATGCATCTATGATACCCTGAATCAAAACCATTTCTTCATTTGACCAGGATTCTTTTATTTCAGAAGCCATAACTCCCAGGACAAATTGCTGTTCCCGGTACAGATTTCCCTCCTGTTCTGCCTTAGCCATCCGTTTTCCCAGAACTGAACCTGCAAAACGCACGATTTTCCTTTTATCAATCAAATCTATTTCTTCCCGGGTCATTTTTCCTGCTTCCAGGAGCCGCTCAATCTGTTCATTCAGTTTCCTGCTTCCGGCAGCATCCGCAAAGTTTAGTTCCTCCAGCAGCTTATGGTAAGCCGTACCCCGCACTGCTCCGGGCACTTCGGTTTTCTGCTGCATAAACCCGGGTATCAGCGGAACAATATCCGGTTCTTCATAAATAAAAAACTCTTCCTCTCCATATAACAGGTTATCTGCGGACTGGCTGTATTTTTTCAGTTCCGATACTGTAATCTTCCCATGAATATCCCCATCCTGTTCATAGGGGTACACCGGATCCATGCGCTTGTCCAGGGCTTCCAGCTGTTGCTCACTCAGCATCCGATGTCCCCGCTCTAAAAGTTCTTCTTTGGAAACCTTGATTGCCATCTGATGCGCCGCCTCTCTGGTAACCAGTTCTTTCACCGGACATACCCGGATGGAAAAATAAGCTTCCTTCCGGTACAGTTCATGTGCAGAATCGTTCACAAAGCCATATTCCTCCAATAACTCCCGTGCCGACTGGTGGCGCATAAGCGCAGGCATCACCCAGTCCAGATAGGATGACGCACCGGATAACTCGGTAAAAGAAATTTTTTCCTCTTCCCTGCGGCAGATCTGGCTCCATTTTTTTACCTTATCTGCGATTTTCGTCACCGCACCGGTCATGATCAGTTTTTCTTTTGCTCTTGTGAAAGCTACATACAATACCCGAAGTTCTTCCCCCAGATTTTCATTGATGGTTTCCCGCTGAATGGTTTTCTTTAAAAGCGTAGGGCTTTTCACACGGAGAATTGGATCAATATAATCACAGCCAATCCCCAGATCCGGATGCAGCAGCACCCGGCTCCTGCTGTCCTGCTGGTTGAATGACTTGCCCATTCCCCCCGCAAATACGATTGGGAACTCCAGTCCCTTACTCTTATGAATACTCATAATCCGCACCGTATCTTCCTGTTCACCAATGGTACTCGCCTCGCCATAATCCACATTGTATTTCTGTAAGTTCTCGATATAGCGGATAAAGTTAAACAGCCCCCGATAACTGGTAGTCTCATAAGTCATCGCTTTTTCCACCAGCATCTTCAGATTTGCCGTCCGCTGTTCTCCTCCCGGCATCGCTGCTGCATAGTCCCCGTATCCGGTGGTATCCAGCACCTGCCACAACAGTTCATGCATCGGTGTATAGGGTACCAAGAGACGGAAATGATCCAGCATACGGAAAAATTTCTTTAACTTCTCAACTATGCCTCTTTGGCAAGCATCACCTTCATCCGGCTGGGAAGCATACAGCCTGCAGCATTCATAAAACGGCATATTGGGATTTAAGCTTTTAATAACAGCAAGTTCTTGTGTCTCCAGCCCCCCAATGGGAGACTTTAATACTGCCGCCATGGGTATTTCCTGCCTTGGATTGTCCACTATTTTCAGAAAAGCCAGTATTGTCTGTATCTCCACCGTAGAAAAATATCCGGTCTGTGACCCGGTGTACGCCGGGATTCCCTGGCTTTCCAGCACTCTTGCAAAGGACTCCGCCCATCCGGAAATGGTACGCAGAAGAATTACTATGTCCCCATACCTGGCTTTTCGGTAGATTCCCGTTGCTTTATCCAGGACTTCTTCTTTACCCACAATCTCCAGAATGCGGCTGCCGATTGCCCGAGCTTCCAGTTCTCTGGCATTCTCTTCCACATCCTCTACCACCTCATCTAACGTGTCCAGATCTACCAGAAGCATTTCCGTATTGGTAAATTCCTCCCCGTCAGCTTGTTTTTCCGGGAAAGCGGCACCGGGATAAAGTGCCGCCTCCGCATCATACTGGATATTTCCAAGATATCTTGCCATAATCTGTTCAAAGATATAATTCACGCTGACCAGAACCTGGCTTCTGCTGCGGAAGTTTTTATGCAGGTCAATTCGCTGGCATTGGCTGTCCGTAACCGGATACGTATCATATTTTTCCATAAACAGTTCCGGCCTTGCCAGACGGAAACGGTAAATACTCTGCTTCACATCCCCCACCATAAAAATATTATATTTTCCCATGCATTTCTTAGATATGCTGGTAAGGATCAATTCCTGGACCAGGTTGCTGTCCTGGTATTCATCAATCAAGATTTCTTCGTAATGTTCTGCCAGATCCATTGCAATCTGCGTGGGCACTGCCTCCCCGTCCTTTTCCTCTACCAGGATATCCAGGGCAAAATGCTCCAGGTCACTAAAATCCACCACGTTTTTTTCTCTCTTTTTCCCCGCATATCGCTCTGTAAATTCACAAGCCAGGTCAATTAAGACGCCCATGACCTCTCGGCTTCCCTGTATATCGGAAATCACAGATTCTAAGCTTCCAAAAAAGTACTGCTCCTGCAGTCCTTTCAGGCTTTTCTTCACCTGTTCCCGGATTGCTTTTACCTGTTCTTTTTTATTTTCAGAAACAGCTTCATCTTTTTTAGAAGAAAGCCTTGCATATTTGCCCATTTCGGCAAACGCCTGGGCATAATCCCGGTAATTATCAGCCTGACGTATCTGCCGGATCATCGCCTGATCCTGACATAATGCATCTTCATACATATAAGGTCCATCTTCCGCCCTGGCTATTCGAAGTGCCTCTTCGGTCTTCTCTTCAATGTCCTCCAGCTGGCGATTTAAGTTATCGGTTAATTTCATCAGCCATTCAGACTGCAAAAATTCTTCCACGGATTCTATTTCATATGCTTTCTTGCATTGCTGCAGCCATTTTTCAGGCCATGGATAGCTCATGGAGAAATTATAGAGTCCAAATATCAGATCCTCAATTCCCTGATCATTTTTTCCAAAGGCATAGCATTCAATAAATTTCAAAAATGATTCTTCCTTTTTCTCATAACAGTCTTCAATTAACTGTTCCGCTACATCACTTTTTAAAAGCTTCAGCTCTCCTTCATCCGCAACACGGAATCCCGGATCCAGCCCGATGGCATGAAAATGATTCCGGATCACATACTGACAGAAGCTGTCAATGGTGGTGATCTGGGCATTGTGTACCAGGGTGAGCTGCCGTTCCAGATGCACATCCAGCGGGTTTTCAGCTGCTTTACTATCCAGCGCCTTGGCAATACGTTCCCGCATCTCTCCAGCCGCCGCTTTGGTAAAGGTTACAATCAGCAGCTCATCAATATCAACCGGATGCTTTTTATCTGTTACCATAGTTACAATACGTTCTACCAGTACTGCGGTTTTCCCGGAGCCTGCCGCCGCTGATACCAGGATATTTCGATTTCTTAAGTCAATGACCTTCTGTTGGTCTTCGGTCCATGCTACGCCCATGCCTACCTTTCCTCACTTTCTGCTTCGGCTTGTGTCTGCCCGCTTATTTTCTTCCATATTTCTTCCGGCTTATATTCCTTTAAACGATGATAGCGGGTCCCCGGAATCCGCACGTCGAATCCGCAGATTTCCCTATAAATACAGTAATCACAGGCTGTTTTATCCTTTCGTTCATAGGGAAGTGCTTCCATATGTCCGTCTACAATCTGTTTTCCGATATCCGCAATTTTTTCATTCACAAATCTGGAGATCTGGTTAAACTGTTCCCGTGATGCAGTACTGGATGACTTTGACGGGGTGCCGTCCTTATTATAGGAAACCGGAATCACGCAGGAATCTTTTCCTATTCCGGTATCCAGATTTTCAATCACCTGTTTATTATCATTGACCAGTCCGTCCAGGCGAAGCTTCTTCAGGATTTTCTGATTAATGATCTCCTGTGTATCGCCCTCCTCCCGGTCCAACATGGGATCCTGCATATTATAATAGAAGATACCGGCAGGCACAATTTCCTTATCGGGGTAAATCCGCTGTTCCAGTTCCATAGCCGCATTGAGATATACCACCAGCTGCAATTGAAGCCCGTAATACAGTGCCACCAGGTCAAAGCTTGTATTCCCTGATTTATAATCGATGACCTTTACAAAGACTTCGTCCTCTTCCACCCGCACATCGGTTCTGTCAATCCTTCCCCGAAGCTTCATCTTATCTTCCTCTGTCAATGCAATATTTACCGCCTCCAGATCCTCCACCATGGAGAAGGACACCTCATAATTGCTGGGTACAAATGTGCCCGCCTTGATCTGTTCATGGAGTGCCCATACAGTACGGCGCATAATGCGCTTCATCCGCTCTATGGCATATTCATTTCGAGCCGAACTGTAGAGAATCTTTGCCCCGTATTCGGAAGATACTTCCTCCACCGTTTCCTCGATAAAAGAATCCCTGATTTCCTCCGGCAGGCTGAACCAGTTGTATTGGCTGTGTTCCACCTTTTTAGAAAACAGTTCTATGACCCGGTGGAAGATATTTCCCATATCCATGGGCCGGAACAGATAGGTCTCCCGCTCCTTTAAATCCAGTCCATACATTAGAAAATGCGAAAATGCGCAGGCCGCAAACCGTTCCAGCCTGGTCACGCTGTTTTCCAGCATACTTCCATAGAGGGATGAAGCCACGGCTTTTGGAAGCCCTTCATCATTGCGCTTGTAAAAGGCAGCGTCCACCAGCCCTTCTATCTTCTTCTGGTAATCCTTATTCTGATTATACCAGTCAAACATTACCATCCATTCATCCACAGGCATGGGGCGCCCTTCCCGGATATTACGAAGCCCCTCTATCAGATAGGGAATTCCGCTGCCCGGTGAAGCCACTCGTTCCAGCATACTGTCATACAGGTCTTCATCCGTTTGGGACACCGCCGGAAACAGCCTTGCCATATCATGCACGACATAGGAAGGCCTAAGCGTCTTGCCGTCGGAATCCACTTTACTGTAAGACAGATACAGACGGGTGGATGGCTTCGTCAGATTCAGGTACAGATAAAATTTCTGGGTATACATATTTTCCCTGGCCGTAGGCGCCAGTTCCACGCAGCTGGATTCCAGTGCCGTCCGTTCCAGGTCAGACAATATGCCTCCGGTACCTCCCGCCTTTGGCACCCAGCCGTCGTTAAGTCCTACAAAAAAGAGCGCCTTGATGGATTTTAACCTGGTCCGCTGGATATCACCTACCACCACCTGGTCAACCGTCGGCGGGATAATCCCTACTTTGGCTTCTTCAAAACCCGCATCCAGAATCTGAGCATAATCCTTTACAGGCAGACATTCCTCACCCAGAAGTTCCACTAATTTGTCCAGAAGACTCATGACGATCCCATAGATCTGGCTGTACTCTTTTGCCATATCCAGGCGGTTCTGCTCTTTAAACGCTTCTTCATAGACTGTCAGCTTGCGCTGAATATCACAGGACACTATAAACTCATACAGGGCAGCTGTGTATTTGGAGACGGATGCATTTTTATTTTTCAGCACTTTCGTAAAGGGCACCAGCTTCTCCATAAGAGCATTCCGTATTTCGTTGCACTGTTCTAAGACCTGTTCATCATTGCGCTGGGTGATTTTTTCAAAGGGTTTCTGCCATTTACTGTACCCCCGCACGCCTGCTGCCAGAATATAATTTTCCAGAAGATCCGTTTCTTCCCGTGTCACATCGCAAAGCCCGGTCCGCAGCAGACGGAACATGCTTTCATAGGAATAGTTTTTCTGCACCAGCTCCAGCGCAGCACGGATAAATTCGATAAAGGGGTTCAGTAAAATGGTTTTTGTCTCGTCAATAAAGCAGGGAATTTTGCAGGATTCAAAAACTTTGCGGATATAACTGCTGTAAGCCGCCATATCCCCCGTAATTACCGCAATGTCCTGATAGCGGTACCCTTCCTTTGTAAGCTGCTTAATTGTACGCGCCACAAAATAAGCCTCTTCCGTTGGATTCTTGGCATTGTGAATGGAAATTTCCTGGATGGGAAACTCGTATTTCCCTCTTCTTCTCCGGAAAAGATTCTGTTCCAGAAATCCCAGAACCGGCGCATCTTTAAAACGGTAAACCTGTCCTTTTCCCAGAATAACCGGGTCCTTTATCACCACATGCTTTTCTTTCGCAATGTTTGTCAGACTGCGGATGGTTTTCTTACTTAAATAAAAAAGTTCATGCTCTCCATAAATTTTAAATGGATTTTCATTGGCATCAATGGTTACGGTTACCATGACCCGCTTTGCCAGCACCATGAGTTTCTCTAACAATTTTTGCTGTATTGGGGTAAATCCCGTAAAACCGTCTAAAGCCAGAACGCTGCCCTTTAAAATCTCAGACCGGTCAGCTGCCTGGCACAGGGCTTCCAGGACTTCTTCTGCCGTAATATACTGATCCCGGAGCTTATCCCGGAACCCGGCATATAATACGCTCACATCCTTTAATTTATAATACAGCTGCTTTTTTTCCCCAGCGCTTTCAATCATCTGATCCAGTTTATCCATGGTCACATCGTACTGGGTCAGTTCGGATATCATGGATTTCATCTGTGTGATATATCCCAGTTTATTTAAATGGGCGCCCAGTACCTGCAGCTCCTCTTTTTTTTCAATTGCCACTTTACGCAGCAGCAGGTTCTTCCCGGTCTCTTCCAGCACCGTTCGTTTATCTGCCCCCAGTTCCTCAAACACCCGGTACGCAAGCCTCCCAAAACTAAGTACATCGATATTTAAAATGCCTTTTCTGGGATGAAGGCTGACCAGTTCTTTCTGAGTCTGCATGGTAAACTGTTCCGGTACAATCACGATAAAATGCCCCTTCGGATCAGCGACAGAAGCATCAATTACTCTATTATACAGTTCAAAGGATTTTCCGCTGCCGGAATTTCCCAGAATTAATTGTAATGACATAAATTACCCTCCAAGTTTCATTTCCGGGGCATTTTCAACACGCTCCAGTCGGACCTGCTTGTATGTCCGTCCGGCGGCTGCCCCTGGGATCAAATACCCTGACACTTACGGCGGGGCATTTGGCTTACAGTCAATTCTAACCCGTAGAGCCGGTATTTGGCAACCTTTTTTCGCATACCGGCAAAATGTCACTTTTTTGTCACTTAACACAGATATTATGATATCATCAATACGAAGGGAGTTCTATAAATGGAAATACTGCGATGCAATAAATTAACAAAAACCTATGGAAACGGTTCAAATAAGATCACTGCTCTGGATCAGGTGAGCCTGTCTCTGGAAAAAGGAAGCTTTACGGCTATTATCGGGGCATCCGGCTCCGGAAAATCCACACTTTTACACATGCTGGGAGGGGTTGACCGTCCTACCAGCGGAAATATCTACATTGAAGATACGGATATCGCTACCCTGAGCATGGAGCAGCTGGCGGTCTTCAGAAGGCGCAAGGTGGGCCTGGTCTATCAGTTTTATAACCTGATTCCCACGCTGAATGTAAGGAAAAATATTCTGCTGCCAATTCTGCTGGACGGAAAAAAACCGGATGAAAGCAGATTCAAACAGATTGTTTCCTCTCTGGGATTAACCGACCGGCTCACCCACCTGCCCCAGGAATTGTCCGGCGGACAGCAGCAGCGTGTGGCGATTGCAAGAAGTCTGATCTACCAGCCGGCTATTCTTCTGGCTGATGAGCCTACCGGGAACCTGGACCGCAAAACTTCTGAAGAAACCATTGAATTGCTGAAGCTCTCCAACAGACGCTATGACCAGACAATTTTGCTCATTACCCATGATGAAAAAACCGCCCTCCAGGCAGACCGGATTATTACGCTGGAGGATGGTAAAATCTTACATGATGAGGTGGTGTCCTGATGAAAATATTACATGAGTACGTCTGGGATACGGTGCGCAGGAACAAGCGCACCAGCCTTGCTATTATCATTGCCCTGTTCTTAATGACCACACTTATGTCCTGCGTCTGTGGTTTCTTCTATACTATGTGGACAGATGCTGTCCGGATGAGCAAATGGGAAAACGGAGACTGGCATGGAGAACTTTTTGATATTACCTATGGGAAAGATTTAGAACATATTGAGAATTATGCTTCCGTATCTGCCGTCATGATAAAGGGAAACTGGGAAGTTGCCAGACTGGATGAGTCCGGTAAGCGCACCTATCTGATATCCCGGGGTGCCAACGATGAATATTGGGAATCCATGCCGGAGAGTGACATCATTATACAGGGACAGCGGCCCCGGAAGGAAAATGAAATCGCCTTATCCAAACAATATTTTGATAACCACCCTGATATAAAAATCGGGGATACCCTTACTCTGCCTATCGGCAAACGTATGCTGGACGGAAAGGTCCGGGTTGAAACGGAAGGTTTTCACGAGAACGAAACTTTCCGGCAGACCGGTACAAAGACCTATACAATCGTAGGCGAGATGGATATGACCACATCCTCTTCTGTTCCTGCTTATACGGGCATTGGTTATCTGGATGAAAATAGCATACAGCCGGAAGATGAAATTACTGTATATCTGCGGTTTGACCCAATGAGAAGCACTTACAAAGAGCTTCCGGCACTTGCTGCTTCCATCGGATACGAAAAGGACGAATATGGGAACTATAATCTTCGGTATAATTCCGAGCTGTTATCCAAATACGCCATCTTTTCCAGTCAGCAGTTAAGCGCGATGAATCAGCTGAGTGCAATGGCTTTTCCCCTGATGATTCTGGTAATCGCCATAATGCTAGTGGCTTTATTTGTTCTGGTTATCCATAATGCATTTGCACTTTCCGCAAATGAGAAGCTTGCCCAGCTTGGAACTCTGGCTGGCATCGGGGCATCTCCCCGCCAGATTAAGTCTGCCGTCATTTCAGAAGCGCTGATTCTCACCATTCTGCCGCTTCCACTGGGGATTATCTCTGGTTGGCTGCTGGATATGAAGCTTTTCCAGATTATCAACGCAAATAACGATATTGGCAGAACTGCCCCGGATATTGTGCTGTCCTTTGGACTTCCTGCCATCCTGCCCGCCATTCTTCTGTCACTGCTGACCGTATGGCTGTCTGCACTCATACCTGCGCGAAAGATTGCAAAGCTCCTTCCCGTAGAAGCACTGAAGCAGGACTACCGGATCAAGAAGAAACGGCTGCGAAAAAGCCATATAACCAGCCGCCTTGGGATCACCGGTGAACTGGCAGCCCATGCAGTGTCTGCCAGAAAGCATTCCTACCGTACCGCAACCATCTCACTTTGCCTCTCTTTCCTGCTGCTAACAGGATTTTTATATATCTTTTCTACGCAAAATGCCGCCCAGAATATTTACCAGACCGGAATGGATGATATCCGCCACATTCAGTTTAATATCAGTGACGGGCGGACACCGGATATGGAAGTATTGGAAAAGATAAAACAGATTCCAGAGGTCACCAGAGCCACGATTTTCAACAAACTGCCCTGTGCCACCTGGATTACCGACCAGGACGCCTCAGCAGATATGGAGACTTACTTTGGAGGCTTTGATGAAATTGCAGCCAGGAAAAAATATTCTACGATTGAAAGAGATGGCAGATACCGGATATCCACTACCTTAATCGGTCTGGAAGAAGACAGCTTCCGGGACTACTGCAGCCAATTGGGCATTGATCCAGAACCATATTTTACAGACCCATCCAGGGCTATTTTCTATAATTATACGGAAGACCCGGACGTAAGCACCAGGAAAAACAGTGTTCTGCGGGAACTCTTAAGTCTTCGTACAGGCCAGAAACTTACCTTTACGGAACGGGCATATGACGAGGATACTGGTGACTTTACCTTCAGCCTTACTGCCGGTGCGCTGGCAGAGCAGCTTCCGGATATAGGCCTTAGGAATTCCAGATTCACCCTGACGGCGATTATGCCAATGGATCATGTTTTAAAAATCGGCGCCTCCTGCAGCAATAAAAGAAAATCAACAGCTAACAGCGTCAATACTCTGCTCCTGACAGACAGTACGAAGGGCATCTCCTATCCTCTGATTCAGAAAGTATCCGGTCAGGTGGAATCGCTGCTTACCCGCTACTATGGTACCGGAGACTACCTGATTACGGACCTCGCTATGCTGAAGGAAATGGATGATTCAGAGACAAAGGTAATGAATTTGATCGTTGCCTTCCTCACAGGACTTTTGGCTGTAATCGGACTGTCAAATGTATGGGCAAGCATCTCTGGAAACCTCCGCCAGCGAAGAAAAGAATTCGGAATGTTAAAATCTGCGGGACTTTCCTCCCGGCAGCTTTGGAAGATGTTATTCCTGGAAGGGATCACCCTGGGGCTAAAGCCTCTGCTCTTAAGCATCCCTTTCCAGATAATCATTCTGACCATGTTTCTTTGGATCAATGAGGTGACTTTGCCGGAATATCTGCCTTATGCACCCTTTGTACCTATTCTTGGGTATACGCTTTTGGTACTGCTGGCAATTATAGGTGCCTATATTTTAGGCGGGCGGAAGATAGAAAAGGATAATATTATCACTTCTGTCAAAGATGACACTATATAATGAGAATAAGACAAAATTAGATATATAAGATTAGATACAATGAGTTTAGGTAAAATGAGATTAAATACAATGAGTTTTGATACAATGCGATTAGATACAATAAGATTAGTTAAAATAAGTTTAGATACAATGAGATTAAATACAATGCAATTAGATACAATGCGATAGATATAATTAGATTAGATATAAAATATAATATATTAAAATAAGGAATTATAAGCTCAATATCACGCTGCCTCTTACAGGTAATAAGCGCCGGCATCCGGTTTTACACATAAAACCGAAGCCGGAACCGGGCATGTCCATCAGATGTATTTTCTGCATGGATGTGTCCGTTTTGTTTTTCTATGATCAGCCTGGCAAGTGCAAGACCGATACCTGCACTGTCCTTTGCCGCATCCTCACCCCGATAAAACCGCTCAAACAAATGGGGAAGATCTTTCTTCGAAAACCCCAAACCGCTGTCAACGATCTGTAATTCCGCATATAGGGGATTCTTTTTATACGACACCTCAATGGTACCTTTTTTTGGTGTATGTTCCACACAGTTTTTTATAATATTCAGAAGGGCTTCACTGGTCCACTGCATGTCTGCCAGGATCCAGCACGGCGCGCCGCCCTCTGCCTCCTGGCACCTTACTTCCAGGGAAATTTCTTTACGGTTTATCATTTCCAGAAGCGGTTCTGACGCCGCATTAATCAAATCAGAGACTTCCACCTGGTTCTGTTCAAAATCAATGACATGGGAATCCAGCTTTGCCAGAATTAAAAGCCCGGATACCAGCTTTTGAAGCCGTTCCGCCTGATTTTTTAAATGCACCAGATATTCCTTCGTCTCTTCTGTCTGATAATCCTCTAACAGTTCCGTCATCAAAGACATCGATGTCAGCGGGGTTTTTAGCTGATGTGCAATGTCTGCAATCCGCTCTGACAATACCTGGTGATCCCGAACCGCTGTCTCCTTCGTACACTTTAATTCCATTACCGTCTTATAAATCTCATCCTCCAGCTGGGAAAAACCATCCTCTATGCGTGAGAGGGTCTTCGCTTCCCCATAATGAACGGATCTCATGTATTCGGTTAACTCCTGTATACGGTCTTCCAGCTTCCTCTCATTCTTTCTCCTGCTCACGAATAAAACCCCGCCAATCCCTTCAAAAATCAGGATACTTATCATAGAAGTATAAAAAATATAGTCACCCAATTTCCCAAGGGGGCGGTATCCGTATTTTTCCAAAAATGCATTTCCTGCATCTCTTTCTTCCTTTGAAATGCCTTTAAGCCCCGCCTGCAGAGAATCGTTCTGCAAGACAGATCCTACAAGATCTGCCGTCATATGATGCTCATGGACCGTTAAAAATACAGCCATCAGCCAACCTGTCACTATGCCCGGTATCAGCCAGAGCAAACACATTCTTAAAAATGCTTTCCAACCTGGATTCATGGCAATATTTCCTCCATCCGGTACCCAATTCCCCGTATTGTTAAGATATGCCTGGTGTTTTTTAACTTTTCACGCAGGCGCTTCATGGTAACCGTCAAAGTATTGTCATTGACAAAGTTCCCTTCTGAATCCCACAACTTCTCCAGGATCAGATTCCGTGGAAGTGTTCTGCCTTTGTTCTCCATCATAACCAGAAGCAGACGGTATTCCAGCGCCGTAAGAGAGATGTTTTCTCCCTTTAGCATTGCCTGCATCTTATCCTTATCAACTTGAATATCTCCGCAGACAATCCACCCCTTGCCGTCTTCCGGCACCCGCCTTAAGACAGCAGCAATCCGCGACTCCAGAACCGCAATATGGAAAGGCTTCGTAATATAATCATCTGCCCCCATATCTAGTCCCTTTGTAATATCTGCCACCTCGTCACGGACAGTTAAAAAGATAATGCTGGTATCTCCCTGGTCTCTTACCCATTTGCAGAACCCGTACCCATTACCATCCGGAAGATTAAGATCCAGCAGCACCAATTGAAACCCCTGGTGAAACTCCTTTTTCGCTTTTTCCAAAGTCTCGCAATGGGTAACCTCATAGCCCTTTCGGGAAAGGGCTGCTTTGATGCCAAATGCAATCGTTTCGTCATCTTCTAGTAGTAATATTTTTGTCATTTCTTTTACCTGCGGCTTTCTGGATGTTTGTTATATATAATTTTTGCTGATAATTAAAATCGTCTAAAACAAGGTTTTATACTCTCTATAATATCACTGAGCTTGTATTTGTCAATTTTATAACTCAACAAATCATCAATAGAATTAAAAAACTTCTCTGAAGAGACATCTCCTATTTGCACAAAACATAAATTTCCCCCTGGGTGAGTAATTGAATATTTCATTTCATTATAAGAAAATTCTAGTTCACCACCACAAGCAATATAATCAGTAAATTCCAATTCGTTTTTAAATAACTGAATATTCCCTTTTAGCTTTAGTGTTCTTCTTGCTTCACTGGGTTGACCAAATAAAGAATCAAAATAGAAGTCCTCATCATTCCATATTATATTATGCCAATGTGGATTTGTCATATTTTTTGTATTTCCATGATCTGTAAAATGCATCTCCCTTGTAGGTCTTTTATCTCCTGACGTTATTAAAATCTTTTTTAACATATACATAGCTTCATCATTATTATATTCTTCCATAAATATACCAAGAAGTTCATAAAAAGTATCTAAAGCATCTGCTTCATTAGAAGAATAAAAAGATATAGTTTTTTGCCATCCGAAATCCGAATATAGACCATAGTAATTTTGAATAAACTTAGTAAAATATTCAAAATCCGTCCTAAAATGCTTATCTTTATCATATAGACAAGATATATATCCCTCAATAAATATATTCAGCCGTTTTAAAGATTTTTTTCCCAAATACATACCTGGTCTTTCTTTAATCTCAAGTAATTTTTTAAAAATAATATCCATTTTTCACCTCATATTTTCTATTTCATATAATTACTTAATATTTTCTAAAAATATACTCCTACCCATGGTTGGTAGATCTAGTGAAGCTTTACACTCTTCAACTATTCCTTCTAACTATAGTAACTTTAAAAAGGAATTTCTTCAACAGGTTGTTTTACTCCTGGCGCATAGAAATCATTAATCCATAAATCTTTAAGCAAACCATAGGGGTGAATATTGCAATAGACTTTTCCTTTATATAAAATTCCTTGATGCATCCCATTATTACCCACTTCTCGGTTTGCAATGTCACTCCAGACGTATCCATTCGATGGTATCCACCTAAGTATAATAATACTTCCTTTTAATTTTTTCTGAATTAAAAATTCTTGCATAGCTTTTACTGCATCATCGCATTTACCCACAGGGTAGCCTTTTGCAATCTCTCCAAGTTGTGCAGTTATATCCTCAGAACCCCCAGCTTCATCCACCCCAGCCTCAATATTATCTAATATTTCGCCCGCAGCGTCCATTCCAGCAAAGTTCCTGAAGATGACCTTAATATCTTCCCATAAATCTTTTATATCATCCCAATAGTAAATAATGGTTCCAACCAATGCAGTTGCTGCCAAGACATCTAAAATGATTCCATCAAATGGATTTATAATTGCCGCCCCTAATGCAGAAAACCCATTTTTCACTGCAACTGGCACTCCAAGTGCCATTAAGGCATTTACAAGATCTGACACACTCCCTGCATTTTGTATTCCGCTGGTAAGCTGGTACTGTGCAGTGATGTCTACTGCCATAGAGCGCGTGCCCGGATTTATATTCACATAACTTTTATCCCAGCCTGCAAAGCTGTATCCTTTTAATCCCGGTACAGATGGCGGAGTTGCATTCCCCCCAATAGCCACCTCCTCTGTCTTTATAACTTCCCCTCTACACCAGAAGCGGACTGTGTATGTTGTCTCTGTTTCCGTATTTATATTATATTGGGCATATACATTCTGAGCTGTCTGGATTCCCGTTATCTGTCCGGACCATTCACGGAAAGTATATCCGGCATTGACCGGCAGCTTTGGCGGATGAGCATCGTCCCCTACAGGTACATACTCCGTTTTTAACAACTGCCAAGATGAATTCCCTGTTATTTTACCATAAAATGATACTGGACAGGTTAAATAAATTCCTTCTTTATATAACGCCTGTATTTTTAACGGGGATGAAATACGGTAATTTTCTTTGTCCCAGCCTATAAAAGTATATCCTTCCCGTACAGGTTTTAACGGACTTACTGCACTACCTCCATCTACGACATACTGCGGGTTCAGCAGCGCTTTCCCGTTGTAATCCACAAACTCCACCTTATGCGTACGGTATTTCCCCTTATAATACAATGCCTTAATGTTCTGGCTTCGGTACACACTCGTGTACAGAATGTTCCTGTCCCAGCCTGCAAAAGTATATCCCTCTATCTCTTCCGGCTCGGGTGGTACACCATCCTCTCCTTCCACTACGATTTCCTCTTTTAAGATTTGCTCAGTGGCTTTGTTATTACGGTAACCGTAATAGTTCAGCGTATAGGTCTTATGCTCACCTTCCAGGTAACGAGCAGTCAGCTTCGTATCCTTATGTATCCAGAAACGGCTCTTGTCCCAGCCGATAAACGTATGACCTTCCCGTACTGGTTTTAACGGGCTGTAAGCACTCTCTCCATCTACGATATACTGCGGATTCAGCAGTGCTTTCCCGTTGTAATCCACAAACTCAACTTTATGTGTACGGTACTTCCCCTTATAATACGTAGCCTTAATGTTCTGGCTTCGGTACACACTCGTGTACAGAATGTTCCTGTCCCAGCCTGCAAAAGTATATCCCTCTATCTCTTCCGGCTCGGGTGGTACACCATCCTCTCCTTCCACTACGATTTCCTCTTTTAAGATTTGCTCAGTGGCTTTGTTATTACGGTAACCGTAATAGTTCAGCGTATAGGTCTTATGCTCACCTTCCAGGTAACGAGCAGTCAGCTTCGTATCCTTATGTATCCAGAAACGGCTCTTGTCCCAGCCGATAAACGTATGACCTTCCCGTACTGGTTTTAACGGGCTGTAAGCACTCTCTCCATCTACGATATACTGCGGATTCAGCAGTGCTTTCCCGTTGTAATCCACAAACTCGACTTTATGCGTACGGTATTTCCCCTTATAATAAAGCGCCTTAACGTTCTGGTTTCGGTATACATTCGTGTACAGAATGTTCCTGTCCCAGCCTGCAAAAGTATAGCCCTCTACCTCTTCCGGCTCGGGTGGTACACCATCCTCTCCTTCCACTACGATTTCTTCTTTTAAGATTTGCTCGGTGGTTTTGTTATTACGGTAACCGTAATAGTTCTGCGTATAGGTCTTATGCTCACCTTCCCGGTAACGGGCAGTCAGCTTCGTATCCTTATGTATCCAGAAACGGCTCTTGTCCCAGCCAATAAAGGTATGACCTTCCCGTACTGGTTTTAATGGGCTGTAAGCACTCTCTCCGTCTGGGATATGCTGCGGGTTCATCAGTGCTTTCCCGTTATAATCCACAAACTCGACTTTATGTGTACGGTATTTCCCCTTATAATACAGCGCCTTAATGTTCTGGTTTCGGTACACATTCGTGTACAGAACATTCCTGTCCCAGCCTGCAAAAGTATATCCCTCTATCTCTTCCGGCTCGGGCGGTACACCATCCTCTCCTTCCACTACGATTTCCTCTTTTAAGATTTGCTCGGTGGCTTTGTTATTACGGTATCCGTAATAGTTCTGCGTATAGGTCTTATGCTCACCTTCCCGGTAACGGGCGGTCAGCTTCGTATCCTTATGTATCCAGAAACGGCTCTTGTCCCAGCCGATAAACGTATAACCTTCCCGTACTGGTTTTAACGGGCTGTAAGCACTCTCTCCGTCTGGGATATGCTGCGGATTCATCAGTGCTTTCCCGTTATAATCCACAAACTCGACTTTATGCGTACTGTATTTCCCCTTATAATACAGCGCCTTAATGTTCTGGCTTCGGTACACATTCGTGTACAGAATGTTCCTGTCCCAGCCTGCAAAAGTATAGCCCTCTACCTCTTCCGGCTCGGGTGGTACACCATCCTCTCCTTCCACTACAATTTCCTCTTTTAAGATTTGCTCGGTGGCTTTGTTATTACGGTATCCGTAATAATTTAGCATATACGTCTTGTATACACCCTCTCGATATTGGGCATTTAGCGTTTTATCCCCCTTGATATAGAACCGGCTTTCATCCCAGCCTAAGAAGGTGTAACCCGGCCTTTCCGGCATCACAGGACTTCCGGCACTTCCGCCGTCCTGCACATACTGCCGGTTACCCGCAAGTCTTCCATCATAATCCAGGAAAGTAACAGTATGGGTTGTAAATTCCCCGACAGCATATTTTGCATATACATTACGGCTGTTTGTCACCCTTGTATAATCTCCGTTCCAGCCCTGAAAGGTATACCCTGGTTTTTCCGGTGCTCCCGGTTCTTCTGCCGCTTCCCCTTCCGTTACTGTCTGCTTATCTACGACTACATTATCTGCATAAAATGTTACCGTATACGATTTTTTCTGATATCCTATTCAGTGGCAAATTATCCTCGTAAACAACTGTTTCCGATTCTGTTTCCAGAAGAATATCTGAATCGGTTTCCATATCCTCCATAACTTTCTCCTCTGTTTCTATACCTGACAGATTTTCCTCAACAGAGTTCTCTATTCCTTTATCATAAGCATCTTCAATCTCTACTTCGGTGAACGCTTCTGTTAACACCTCCGTTTCCGTCTCTGATTGTAATTCTTCCTCCGATATTTCTTCTGAATCCCCATTTATCGGTGCTTCCTCTTTCTCCTCAGATTCTGTTTCCACTGAGTCCGTCTCCATATCCTCTACTGACTCAGTCACATCATCTTTTCCTGCTCCTGTCTCTGTCCTGCGTAACCCGGCATCAGCCAGTACCGTGCACGGCTGCAAAAATATCATTACAATTACCATAACCAGCGCCGTCCATCTTTTCCACTCTCTACATAATAACTTATTTTTCCTTTCCATAACTCCCTCTCCTTTTCGACATATTTTTACAATGCTACCATATAATCATCAAATACATTGCCAGAATGTATTGAATAGCTCCTATTAAGTCATAAAAAACGATATGACTATAGCAAAAAAGCTCTTCCTTACTGCCAAATACTGTAGAAGTGCTGCCTTGCAAAAAAGTAAACCGAATTTTGTATCTGCTTCTTTAAGAAATACCGTAACGAAAAAACTTCCCCGCAGCAATCTGCGAAGAAGTCTCCATAATCATATCCATTTTCAACATATTAAATCATCATATTCAGCCAACGATAAATCGTATCAATTGTCGCCCCCGTAGCACCCTTTGCCTGGAATTCATACAGCGGTCTTCCAACATGTGCCGTTCCGGCAATATCCAGATGAATCCATGGCACCTGGTTGGCAAAATGCCGGATGAAAAGGCCTGCCGTAATTGCACCGCAGAAACTTTCGCCCATATTTTTAATATCCGCGATTTCACTTTCCAGCATCTTTTCATTTTCCTGGTAGAATGGCAGTCGGCAGAAATATTCCCCTGTGCCTGCTGACGCTGCTTCCAGCTCACTCCAGATCCGGTCGGAATCGGAGATTACTCCGGTTACATGATTTCCAAGTGCATTAGCCATGGCTCCTGTGAGGGTTGCAATATCCAGCACTCTTGTAACCTTTTCCTCTATTACGGCATAGCTCACTCCGTCAGCAAGTATCAGGCGGCCTTCCGCATCGGTATTTAATATTTCAATAGTCTGTCCGGAATAGGAAGTTATGACATCCCCGGGAAGCAGGCTTCCGGCTGTCAGCCGGTTTTCACAGATGGGAATTACGCAGGTCACATTGACTCTGGCATTGCTTTTTGCCAATGCTTTTATCACCGATGCCGTTACTGCACCGCCTGCCATATCACCATGCATGCCGATGAGGGAATCCCGGGATTTCAGGCAATAGCCGCCGGTATCGGAAGTTACGCCTTTACCTACCAGTCCTGTAATCTCGCTGCTGCCCGGATCTCCCTTGTAACGCAGAACGCACATGCATGGGGGGAATTCACTGCTGCCCCCTACTGCATTTAATGCGCCCATGCCCATTTCCCGGAGTTTATCATAATCATAAAGGACGTATTCTATTTCGCAGTCCTTTACATGCTCTTCAATTTCTTTTGCCAGATCCATGGGACGCAGTTTATTCCCCGGCATATTAACCAGCTTTCTTGTAAAAATTACTGCATCTCCCAGATCTTCTCCATCCCGCAGGAGTTCCTGCGCCAATGCCAGCTGATTCTCCGGAATTCCAGACAGAAAAATCTTATATTCCCCTGCCTTAGCATCCTTCTTATAAGTCAGCCCTTCCGCCAGACCAAGACGTATACTCTCCACACATTTATCAACACATTGGATGCCGAATATTTTCAGAAGTTGGGAAATATCAATCACCGCTTCTGTAATCTCACAGCCCTTCACTTCTTTCGCCGCTTTTGCAAGCAGTTCTTTTAATTTCAAAATGGTAACCTCTTCCGGTTTTCCCATCCCCGTTAAAATCCATACTTTACCGTCCCCGTCTGTTAAGACCCGGCTCTGCAGATATTTCCCCTGAAAAACAGCCGATACCTTTGGAAAATCTTCTTCGATTAAAGAAGTCCCTTCCCCATAAAAACGAACGATACAATTTGCAGAACTTTCATTTCCTATTATTATCATAATACACTCCTTTCAGATACTCCCATTTCCATTTACGGTGTTTCAATTTAATTTCTGACAGCTGTGCACTCTAGAGTCTGACTGCTGCCGCCATGCTGCTCTTCTATGTTAACGATATCTCTACCACGGTATCATGTTCATCCGGCAGCGGATAGCAGTCACTGCTATGGGTATCAAAGAAAAAGAATGCATTTTCCCCATATTCCTTTAAGTTCCAGAAAAATGTTTCCTTCACTTCCGACCCATCTTTTAATAGACGCATATGGTCAACCATTCCCGCCATCTTTTCCAGGCAGATTGCACCTGCCTGTTCTTCCATTACATGTGCATAAAGCTTTTTGCCGTTCTGAGTAAATCTTCCCCACTCAGGCTTTGGAAATTCGGACAGCCCGCAGCCATAGATACTTTTTCCGTTTTGCTGCATCCATGTTCCTACCTCTTCCAGAATTTCTACAGACTCTTTGGGAATCTCGCCTTTGGCATTGGGTCCTACATTTAAGATCAGGTTTCCATTTTTACTCACACATTCTACCAGCATATGAATTACCATTTTCGCTGATTTATAATGATAGTCATGAGCCGCATATCCCCAGTTGTTATTCAGGGTAATACATGCCTCCCATGGTATGGGGCTGCCGCCCTCATCACGGATCCCCTCCGGCGGAACCATCTGTTCCGGTGATGCAAAGTCTCCCGAATATGGGGTAGGATTCAAGGTGCGGATCGATCCTGCATTTTCCGCGCTTCCTTCCAGCCGGTTGTCAATTACAATATGGGGCTGGATGCTTCTTACCATTTCTATCAATTCCGATGCTTTCCACTTTTCACAATTCATGAGACCATAAGAAAAGTCAAACCACATCAGGTCTAAGTGCCCATAATTTGTCAGCAGTTCTTTGACCTGTCCATGCATATACGTAAGGTACCGGTCAAAATCATGTTCTTTTCCTTTAAATTCTTCATTGTCCCTCATTGGATGGAACTTGTCCCCATAATGGGGGAAATCCGGATGACGCCAGTCAATTATGGAAAAATACAGTCCCACGCGAATTCCCTCGGCACGGAATGCTTGCAGAAATTCCCGTACAAGATCCCTTTTGCAAGGTGCATTGGTGGACTTAAAATCTGTCAGCGCCGTGTCATACAGGCAAAATCCGTCATGATGCTTTGCTGTTAAAACTGCATATTTCATACCTGCTTTTTTCGCCAGCCTTGCCCATTCCTTCGGATCATAATTATCAGTGGTAAATTCATCAAAAAACTGGTCGTATTCTTCCTTTGGCATCCGTTCGGTGCTGCGCACCCATTCTCCTCTTGCGGGAATGGCATACAGACCCCAATGAATAAACATCCCAAATCTTGCGTCACAATACCACTTCGTTCTCTCAGTTCTTGCTTCTACTACCTGGTTTCCTATTTTATCACTCATTGCATATCCTCCTCTTTTATTATACAGTACCTCCTGGTATGAATACGTCCATAGAATGCCTGACATCGGTGTCAGGAGCACGTCTGTAAATCAACGGCGCAGCGGTGCCTCCCGGCATAAATACGTCGTTATAGAGTGCCTGATATCTGCGTCAGATGTGCGTCTCTATAGTGACGTATTTACACGGTGAGGTACCAGATTACTTACATATTCTCAGCAGCATCTGACCAGTTCCCACGTTGTATCCGCTGACTGCATATACGGTGCAGAGATCTTCTTTAAAAGCCAGCACAAGGGGCAGCTGATCCGGATCCACATACACGCTTCTGGCAAGAGTCTGTACATTTTCCTGGAAATCATCATACAATATCTGTATATCAGGAAACGCATCCAGTACTTTATCAAGGGCCTCATCGGACCTGTCGGGTTTTTGCCGAAAGATAAAGCACAACTTTGCCCCGGATTTTAAAAATGCTTCCCTGTTGTCATACAACTCATTTAAAATATGGTCGGAAGGCTCTTTGTTTTCTTCCAGCCAAAAAAGGAAAAGCATATGGGATGCATTCAGAGAAGATACCGGGATCTCCTTCTTATTTTCATCCAAAAGCTTAAAATTTTCAACTGTTATTTCTTCTAACATGTCTGAAATTTTTGCTTCTTTTTTGGACAGGACAATACTCTTCTCCTGTCCTTTCGCCAAAGAGAAATAATATTTTCTGGCAAACTGGGTGCCATTTGGGAGCCGGTTAACCGTGATCAGCCTGTACTCTCCTGCTGAAACAGGCAGATTAAGCCCCGCTTCGCCACAGCGGCTGCCCTCCAGAACCAGAGAATTCCATCCCTCGTTTTCCAGTTTGCCCAGACTCCAGTTGCCGGAATAAATCCATTCCGTTTCCGAACCGTCCCCTATTACCGTAACGGCGGCATCCGATTTTGTTTTTTCCAATACAGCAGCAAAATAATTTCCGTCATAGTATTCCATTGCCCCTTCTGCTTCCGTCAGCCTTGCCGGTATCCCAATGGAACGGCAGACCGCCACAAACAGAATTTTTTTGGATAGAAAACTGCCGGACTTTACTTTTAAGCAGGCACACGGAAAGGTAATCAGATTCTCCTGCTCAGCCTCCGGTTTTTCTTTTACATAATCATCTATGTAGTTCCATAGCAGAAGTGGGTCGTTTTTAAAATCCTGCTTTTGTTCTGAACTGAAATATGCACATAGCCAGGTCCGCCAGCAGCTCAGCGGCTCTCTGGATATTCTGGGACATAGCAGATACGGCACATATATTTCCTTTGGAAACTTATCTGCATAGGGTTTCCCTTCCCTACAGTGCTCAGCCAGAACATCTGCTTTCAGATCCTGATAATCCTTTTCCCGCAGGCTTTCCAATAACAAAAGTTTATCTTCCCAGAGATTCTCCTCCTGCCCGAAATTCCAATTCAGGAATCGAATCACCTCTGCCTGGTTCCCTCTGGCTGCTTTCAAAATCGGCAGAATTCTGTCCGTATCCTCTTCTTTTCCCAGTATAATCCCTGTTTCAACAGTTTTTCCCGGTACAATCCATGTTTCATCTGCTTTCGCTTTCCGTGTACTTCCAGCATCATCTGACTTCCCTTGCGGCGCAATCCCCGCAATCCCCACGAAATCAATTCCCCGCTCAAACCCATCCATCTTTCTGCGCAGTGCTTCCGCCGCAGCTTTACTTTTCTTTCGACCCAGTTCCTTCTGTTCTTCGCTTAACGGAACCGGATTTACCGGGGCTGCTGCCGGAGGATAAAATTCCAGGTCCTCCCAGACATCTGGTTTCCAGGCTTCTTCTGACAGCTGCAGAACCGTTTTCTCCTCTTCCCGTGTATCGACGCATCTTTCTGCCCATCTGCCATCTTTTGCAGCAAACAGATACAGGCTTCCCAGACCGGTCAACAGCTCTGCTTCTCCATTTTGATCCGTCCGTACAGATGCTGCCGTATCCAGCTGTGCGTAATTTAATATTTGAAAATCTACTTTGACTCCTGCACAGGGCTGATTATCCCGGTTCAGAACCTTCACTTTGATTTTCCGGGTTCTTGCATACTGGCGGGTCAGATTTACCGATACTGCGCTGCCATTTAGAAGGACCTCTTCGTGCTGTGGCGCTTCCACATCAAACCATCTCGCTTCTACCAGCATTGCCCTGGAAGAAGCACCGGTGAACCAGCCCTTATTCAGAATTTCTTCCGGTTCACAGGCACCCAGGAAGTACCACTTACCGTCACACCATACCTCTACCCAGGCATGATTGTCATCGCAATGGGACCATCTGGGCACAAATACCTGCCTTGCCGGTATCCCAAGGCTTCGAAATACCGATACCGCAAATACCGACTCTTCCCCGCACCTTCCGGCTCCGCTGCGGAACACCGTTAGAGGCGGTGCCGTCCGGTCATCCGTGGTCTGGTAAGCCGCTTCCCTGGCACACCAGTAATTTAGTGAGATGACATCTGCTATCCTGTCTTTTCCGGTGATGCAGTCCTTTGCCGCATCACGGAAAAATTTCCTGCAGGGTACAATCTCTTCGCTGCTGATCCGGTGGTAAAGCACATAGTTTAAGAAAATTTCCCCGGGCATATCCCGGCAATATTGTTCCTGCTCCCACAGCGCAATTCCATTTTCTGCATAATCGAGAAAAACCTCAAACTCATAATTCGCCGCATCACTGAGAGGCATTATGGCATAGAGGTATTTCAGTGCAAACCCCAGGCTGCCCTGGTACGCGGCAGCCTTATTTTCTATTTCTTCTCTTTTTTCTCCCAGAAGGGAAAGTTTTTTCCTGTAAGCCTCTATAATCTTATGTTCATATTCTTCTGAAAACATGTGATACCGTTCCTTTCCAAAGCATTCCTGCCAGCATGCAGATGGCGGGAATGAATTTCAAACACTTTTAGTGCTCCAACCGGACAGTTTTAGCACTTATCCCTTCACCGCCCCGATCATGACACCCTTTACAAAATGCTTCTGCACAAACGGATAAATTAAAAGTACTGGAAGTGAAGCTACCACTATTGTGGAATATTTTAGCAGGTCTGTCAATCCCCTTTGTGCCGCAACAGACGATACATCACTAATCATCGTGTAGTCTATCTGATTCTGTATCAGAATTTCCCTCATGATAATGGTCAGGGGCTGTAGCTTCTGATCCTTTAAGTACAGCATCGCATCAAAATAGGAGTTCCATTTTGCCACTCCATAATACAGGGTCAATACAGCCAGAATGGGTTTACACAGTGGGGTTACTATTCTTAACAGGTATTTAAAAGGCGTACATCCGTCAATACTTGCCGCCTCATACATTTCATCGGGGATAGAATTTACCATATAAGTACGGCAGATAATCATATTGTATGTAGACATGGCACTTGGGATAATCATTGCCAGCCGGCTGTCAATTAAGCCCAGTTTCTGAACCACCATATAAGTTGGTACCAGCCCGCCGCTGAAATACATGGTAAATACAAACAGCATCGCCAGTTTATTTCTTGCCGCAAATTCTCTTCTGGATAATGGATACGCACAGAGCATGGTCATCACAAGATTGATCACAACACCTACTGCCGTATATAAAATGGAATTAAAGAATCCATTCATGATCTTTGTATTTTTAAATACTGCCGCATATCCCCGCAGGGTTGGATTTACCGGTAAGAGAAATACTTTTCCGCTGACAACTGCCTGGGGATCGGAAAAAGATGCACTTACAATATAGATCAGCGGCAGCACAACGATTAAAAATACAGCCGTCAGTATCACATACACCATAATAATAAATACTTTGTCTCCAAACGAGGAGTTTACAAACTTTGACCATTCTTTCTTATTCATGTCTTCTCCTCCTTACCACAGACTTGTCTCGGTAACTTTTTTACAGACCTTATTTACAATCACCAGCAATACAAAGCTGACAATAGACTGGAACAGGCCTGCCGCCGTCGAGAAACCAAAGTCGGAGTTCACGATACCCACCTTGTATACGAAGGTGGAGATAACCTCCGACACCCCGCTGTTTAGAGAATTCTGCATCAAAAATACTTTATCGAATCCAATATTCATGACACTTCCGCAGTTAAAGATCAGCATGGTAATAATCGTGGGCAGAATCGCCGGAAGATCCACATGCCAGATTCTCTGAAGCCTGGATGCACCATCCATCCTTGCCGCTTCCTTTAGCTCAGGGCTTACGCCTGCCAGAGCCGCAATGTAAATAATTGCTGAATAACCCGCTGTCTGCCACAGCCCGCTCCACACATACAGGCCCCTGAACAGCTTCACATCTCCAAAGAAGTTAATAGGATCAATCCCAATTTTTCCAAGAAGAATATTGACTACTCCCGTTCGCAGATCCATCATCTGCATCATCATTCCTACCATTACAACGGTAGAAATAAAGTATGGCGCATAAGTAACCATTTGAATTGTCTTTTTATAACGCACACTCCGCATTTCGTTTAATCCGATTGCCAGAATAATTGGCAGCGGAAAATTAATTAATAGCGTATACACCCCCAGCACAAGTGTATTAATGATCACCTTTGAGCTGGAAGGTGACATTAGAAACTGCTGAAAATATTTAAGCCCTACCCAGTCACTGCAAAATATTCCTTTCCGGATACTGTAATCCTTAAATGCCATCATTATTCCGCCCATAGGAATATATGCAAATACAAATGCATAAATTGCAGGCACTGCGATAATCAGCCAGAACTGCCAGTTAGAAGTCTTAATTTTATTTTTTTTATCCACACGGACCTTTGCTGTTTTTGTTGCTGCTTTCAAGCAAATCCCTCCTTCTTTCAAAAGAAGCCGTTACCATAACCTGTCTTATGCAACGGCCTCTTTCCTATATTACCGCTTACTTGTCTTTTCCCATCTGTCTTTCATATGCGGTCTGGTATACACCTAATAAGGTCTGCAGTCCGGCGTTATCAAGCCCCTGCTTAAAGGACTCCCAGTCTTTATCCAGATCTTTTTGACCTGTGATAAATGCTACCTGGTTCTCTGCAATATATTTTTCTACTTCCACGCCTACGGTCTGGATATCCGTTGCTTCCTGATCCGTCAGCTTTAACTGCGGCATAATATCCAGTTCCCCTTCTTTTTGTGCATATGGTTCCTGAAGGTTCTTGCTTGCTTCATAAAGCATTTTTTCTAATCCCTCTGCAGATCCGATATCAACATTGGGGTCTACCGCCTGGCCCAGACGGTAATCAGCCGGTGCTACACGAATCCCGATATCCTGCCAGTCATGGTTCTGGGTATCCGGAGAGTAGGCATTGAGCACTTTATATAAAGCAGGTTTTCCGTTTAATCCTACTTCCCCTTCCGGATTCAGTACCCAGTCCTTGCCTTCCTCTGCGCCGTACTGAGAACACAGATCCCCTGTTTCCGTGAAGAAGGTATCCACCCAGCGAAGTGCCGCTGCGGGATCTTTACATTTATCCGTAATACATAAACCAAATTCATCTACTCCGGAGTATTTGAAAAATGGAGTAATCTGTGTTCCATCCGGTCCCTTTACCGGAGACATAGCTACATAATCCCTGTAAAACTCATTATTTTCCGCAGGGTCAATGACATCTGACAGCGTTCCGGCAGGTACAAATAATACCGGTTCATCTTCCTGGTTCATCAGCGTTCTCACCTGTTCCTGGGTCTGGGTGAAATCTCCGTCATAGATATAGCCCTGTTTGTAAAGCTCGCTCATATATTTAAGGCCTTCTTTGTACTTATCGTCTGTAGCAACGCAGACTACTTTTCCCTCCGGCGTTACTGCAGTCTTATCCCGTACAGCCTGTTGTTTTCCCGGGTCTAAAATGAATGATCCCATCATCCACTCTTCAAAGTTCGCATACCAGCCATTTTTTGCATTTGCACCTGCAATTGCAATTCCATCCGGTTTATACTCTTTGAATTTCTTGCATACTTCCATAAATTCTTCCGTTGTGGTAGGAATATCCACTCCCATCGCATCCAGGTACTTCTTATTTACCCACATTTTTCTGCCATACATGCAGTGATAACAATCATTAATTTCCGCTATGGAATAAATATGCCCATCTGTCTGACGGGTAAGATCCATATACTGGCTCATCATCTTCATATAATTGGGCATATTTTTCTCAATCAGATCATCCAATTGGATAATAACACCCTCTTTTACTCCATATTTTGCTAAATTAGGATCTACCCCCAGAATCACATCCGGATAGTCGCCGGATTGGAGTGCCATATTCAGCTTATCCCTCCAGTCATCTCTGGTGCCGGTCTGGAACGTCAGTTTAATTCCAGTCTTCTCTTCCATGTACTTCGTAAAATCATTCGTCGCCAGATCTTCAACATTTGGCATGGTCATGGTAAAAACAGACATTTCAATGGGTTCTTTTACAATAGGATATGTCCCCACCTCATTTAAATTACTTTCATCAGATACGGCGTTCGACTCAGTTTTTGCGTCTTTACTGTCTACCGAATCGGTACTTCCCCCACATGCCGACAGACTGACCGCCATCGTAAGAGACAATAAAAGTGCAGTGATCTTTACGAATCTTTTTCTCATAGATTCTTCCTCCTTTTCTTTTTCTTGTTTAGCAAGCCCAATGTGCAAATATACTTTTGAGAAGATTTTTCACAAATCATTCTGTACTTTATAGACAAAGTAATTTTTTGGTTACCAGGTCTACCCCGTACTGACTCTTGTGTTTTTTCACAGTATGCACTAGGTTTTTACACCTTTTTTTATACATTTTTATCATTGGAATAGCAACGTACAAATCTTTTTTTGGACATACAATTTTTTCCAAGCCTTGATTTTAGAGGATTTTCACTGCACTTATCATGAAAAAGTACCATCTTCGTACTTCTTTCATCTTTATTCTGTTTTTTTCAGATTGCTGGGTGTGATTCCCATTACCCGCTTAAACGCTCTTCGAAAAGAGTAATCACTTCCGTATCCGGTCTGTTCCGCAACCTCCTTTACCGGGCACCCTTCTCTTAACAGGCGGCATGCATTCCTTATTCGAACCTGCTCCAAAAACTCACTGAATGTAATTCCAAAATAACTTTTAAAGTCTTTGTAGAGCCGGTTTTCCGAAATGTGAAGTTCATCTGCCAGCTGCACCAATGCAAAGTTGGGATTGGAATATTCGGAATTGATCCGGTCTGCCAGATACTCCTTCATCTGGACAGCATTCCCTTCTTCGGTCACTTTGGTGTACTGCAGATAATATTGTTTCGCCTCTCCGATTGCCTGAAAAAGCTTTTCCTGATTCTCTGCCATTTGTATCGCTTCCATAATATCTGCAACGGCTTCTTCTTTCTGCACTTTTTCCAGGCTTCTAATTGCCGTACAGCGAACCATTTCCAGCAAATGCTCCGTCATGGAGAGGCTCATTGTTTTCTTCAAATAGCAGTCATTGATTTCCGCCATTATTTTTTCCAACTCTTCTTCTGTTCCCTTTTTAATGGCATTTTCCAGGTGAATTTCCATATCAATGGGGAACATGGATACCTCCATCTCAGACGGCAGATCTCCTTTGCAAAGGGGGATACGAATCCCATAGAACCTGGCATATTTACAGATATCCAGTGCTTCATCATACTTTTCTCCAAGCTTTAACAGGTCTGTGACCTCACCGCTGATCCCGGCGAAAATGTAGAGCCTTTTATCGTAATAAAATTTATAGTTCAGGCTTTCAATCTTCTGCTTCAATTCATCTTCCGCATAATAATCCAGCTCCGGAATGATCATGGCATACACCAGCTGGTTAACCTCATACAGCATGTGGGGCAGATCCAGATTTTCTCTAAAATGTTCCTGCACATATTCCTGGAATTCTTCCACCGATGAAAAAATATTGTCTTTCAGCGGATCTTCAAATTCCAGTACCGCCACAAAATACCGTTCTGCATCCAATTCCAGCTTACTGCACTCTAAGTCAGCCCTCAGATCATCCCGGGAATCGTACCTGCCATACAACAATTTTTGGATCACAGCAGCACGCAGAATCGGTTCCTGATACATCACTCTGCTCTGGAGGCTTTCCACACTCTCCAAAAATGGATACAGCCCCTCCCAGAAATTACGCGGTTTCTTACCATCTGCTCCCACAATGGTATCACTGCAATCGCAGTACTTCTTCACGGCATCCTTTCTCTTAAACCAGTAAACAAAGCAAATAGCATAGCCTATCAAAATTGATGTAATGCTGAAGATAATGATCACATACTTCATGTATCCGATTTTTTGCATCATTACCTTTTTCGGCGTGATCGTGGCAAATGTCCATCCCGTATAGGCTGATTTCACAGAAGTGGTAACCATTTCAGACTGTTTCAATTCCCGCTTTGATAAATATTCTGAAAAAGTGTGGTATGTGGTCCCCTCCTTTCCTTCCCCTCCCATAAAGCAGCTGATTATATTCCCTTCTTCATCCAGAATAAAAGCATCATCCATTTCATCCACTCTGGCACCCTGCATAAGATGTTCAATGGTCCGGTCATTCAGCGCAATTGCCACTGCTCCCTTATCATCCTGGAACGTACTGTTGGGGACAGACTGCGCCATAAATAACGCGTTTTTATTCTCCTTGGGTATGTCGACAATCGTCCCGGACATATATTTTGTACAAAAAGTATCCACTACCTTTTCATAATCCATGTTGCCAAAACCATTTACCGTATTGTAGCCGCTTTTTGTCACCGGCGCCACCGTTGGCATTTTAATCAGATAATTTTTACCGGGAAATAGCAGGTAAACTGCCTTAATAGCCTGGTTGGTCGTAGAATAATCCGGAAATCTCCTGGATAACAGATACATTTCATAGAACTCTTTGGATTTATCCTTGTTGTAAGCCGTATCCGCCATTCTGCATAATTCTGTATCTTCACTGATGTAAATGCCCACGTTCTTAATTTCTTCCATCTGCCGGTCAAAGCTGGTAACTGCCTCTGACAGGAAGCGATTCGCCTTTTCCTTTTGTACATCCAGCAATGCCGCCTGCGCCATAAAATAAATCACAATGATAGCAAGCGTTGGCGCCGCCAAAATGATAATATAGGAACAAAACAATTGTATGGAAATTCTTTTATGATGCACAATCCCGGTAATTTCTTTTTTTCTTTTCACACTATTCCTCCCATGCAGTACTAACTACAATAATATCGAACATTTTACAAAATCTGACAATCCACAGCTTGTCAATCCCACACGCTTATGATAATGTAATATCAGAAGTCAATGATACTTTCCTCAAAAAGGAGCATACCTATGTTTTTCAAATCTAAAAAACCCAAAGAAATCCTCTGCGTCTACAGCGACGGCAAGCTGCTCTATCAGGGTGAACTAAAAGACATTCCCCTGAAGGAATCCGTAATACTTGAAAAAAGCATCGCTTTCTTTGATGATCCGGATCCCTGCTATATCCACAGAAGCGCAGTCCGCGTGCGCTTAACAGAAGAACTTCAGCGTGAAATCCAGCTGGAAGCTTCTTTGCCACGATGTCCCCTCATGGCTGAATACGTGGACCTTCCCAGGATGGATGCTTTTACTTTTACCTTAGAGCATGTTTAAAATTCATTCTCGCCATCTGCACGCTCTAAAGAAGTAAAAAGTACACTGCAAATCCCAGGAACAGCACGGCATTAAACAGTTTGACCGCACCCATATGCCGCAGCATAAAACCGGAAACACGGTTGACATTTTTAGTTCTGCTGATTACCAGAATGAAAATGAGTGACGGCAGACACATACAAGTAACATAAAGTACGAACAGGAGGCTGATTCCCAGCGTATTGCCTGCTGCATTTTTCATTAAATAGAGAATGTTAGCCATATAGATCTGTCCGGTACAGAAAAATTCACCCAGAGAAATGGCGATACCCAGACCAAAAACCACAAATAAAAGAACTACGGGTGTTGCCGCCGAAACCCGTTTAATCAGACGGTGATTCCAGCCTCTCAATTTTGCAGGCAGCTGCATTTTAATCTTTCCATATTCTCTTTTCCTTACATTCCAAAAGTCAATAAAATAAAAAATGGCTGCAAGCAGAAATAAAACCGTAATTCCCAGATTTATTGCTGCCCTTGCTTTTTCAAATGCCCCCTGGTTAATCCAGGATACCGCATAATAAATGCCCGCACCAATTGCAAAGTATGTAATATATTTACCCGCCAGATACAACAGTCCGCTTTTTAAAACCGAAGTATTGGTAGTCAGCAGAATAGAGAGCAGCATCAGAAGCATGGACACCGCGCACGGATTAAATCCCGCTAAGAATCCAGACAACGCAAAGGTAAAAAAATCTCTTCCTGTCACACCGTTTTCTGCTTTCTGAAGCGAAACTGTACCTGTGAACTGATCAAATTCTTCAAATTCTGCCTTTCCATCGGCTAACTCTTCCGAAAACTTGTCACAAATATCCTCTGCCCCTGTAAGATAGGACTCCCCATAAAATATTGCCGGTACCTTCTGCTTCTCCTTGGGAACCTGGTACTGCCGAAAGAATTCCTGCACCAGCATTACATAATTTTCGTCCGCAATATTATATTCCTTCAGCTCAAAAACATCTCCGGCACCGCTTTTCTGAAGAAAATCCTTTACTTTTTCACAGTCGCTGCAGGAATACGTTGAAAAATACACTACAAAATTCTGGTTCTGATTCCGGTGTTTACTTTTTAATTGCCCGATCAGGGTATTAACATCCGACTCCATATCTTCACTGGAATCCTCTGACTGCTTCTCTTGATCCTCCGAATTTTTCCCGGGATTCCCCGATTCTTCGCCGATACTCTCTGATGTTTTCCCGGATTCTCCTGATACTTCGCCGGTATTCTCCGGCTGCTTCTCTTGATCCTCCGATATTTTCCCAGAATCCCCCGATATTTCTCCGGTACTCTCTGACATATTCCCGGAGTCATCTGGTATTCTGCCAGTCTCTTCCCCTTCATTGAAAAAAGCCTCTTTCAGATTCTTTTCTATATTCTCGTATCCCCAGATCCATCTGGACCCTACAATAAGAACGGGCAGCCGGCCTTTTTCTACCTGTTCTTCATCCGCAGTTTCACAGACTTCGTCAAATTTCTTTTTATCCTCCAGCTGAAAGGTATTATAGGTGCGGATCTCGTATGTAACCCTGCTCTTTTCCTCCGGGGTAAGGCACTGATTGAAAAGATCAAAAATTTTTTCCTCTTCCTTACAAGAAGCACAGGCATTATTATAAAAAAACTGGATTTCCAGCTTATGCTCCCCGGCTTTTACCGGCAGCACAGCCATAAATAACACAACAGCAATGAAGATACCCACACGATTTCTGATGCTTTTTCTCATTTCATACTCCCTTTTTTGGAGCGTGCTTAAAATGCTTACTGCAAGATGTATATTCTTCAGACACGCTCTTACATATTTTGTTAAATTATAACAAAAAACACCGCCGTTGTCTAATAACTTTCCATTTCGCTTTCTGCCACTTTGCAATCCTGCATGAACGGATACTTTTTCTACATAAAAATAAGCATGAAGCCTTTACAGCATAAAAAAACCCCTCCAAACAGCAGTGATTTTAACTACACTGTCTGTTTTGGAGGGATCATCTATAAGAAATAAGCCCATCTTCTCTGCACAGAAATCTATGATACCTTATAAATATTTTTTCACGAAATTTGCATCGGTTGGGTACGCACAGGAAACCTTACCTATTTTCTGGTGTGCTTCGCAGCCTTTCCCCAGAACCAGAACTACACTTTCCTCTTCTGCTTCTTCAATGGCTCTTTTAATTGCATCCCCTCTGTTTTCTATACATTCATAAGGGCAGCCAACACTTTCAACATAACGTGCGATATCACCAGAAATATGTGCAAACTGCTCTTCTCCGGGATCATCTGCCGCAAGATAAACCTTTTTCGAATACAATCCCGCAATCAGTCCAAGATCTTTTCTCCTGTTAAAAGCTTTATTGCCGGGGCAGCCAAATACGGATACAATCTTGGAAAACGGGTGCTCCATTAATACCGACTGGAAAAGCTTCTCAAAACTCAGCCTGTTATGGGCATAATCCACGATCACAGTGAGTCTTCTCCTGCTGCTGACATATTGTTCCATCCTGCCTTTTACTTTTGCTTTTTTCAGACCAGCAATCATATATTCCACGGGAATGCGATATAAATATGCAACCGAAATTGCAGCCAGTGCATTTTCAACATTAAAAACACCGGGCATTGCCAGTGTAAACAGCTCATCAAAACGTCCGCTCTTCACCCGAAAGTGAATCCTTCCTTTTTCCTGCTGGATATCATATCCGAATATATCGGGCATCTTTGCATTTTTCACAGTCCCACCTAGCTGATCCCCTTGTCCGGTTCCAAATGTAATAACGGATTTTGCCAGCCTGGATGCCTGAATAACCCGATCCGCTTTATCGGAATCCAGATTAATGCAAGCCGTCTCACACTGCCGGAAAACGGATAGTTTTGCACTGAAGTAATCCTCAAAGTCATCGTGTTCCGACGGGCTGATATGATCCTCTGATATATTCAGGAACACTCCCACATCAAAGTTCAGCCCCCGCACCCGCTGGTATTTCAGCGCCTGGCTGGAAACCTCCATAACCATACTGCGCTTTCCGGAGGATACGGCATTTCGCATATGACGGTACAGTTCCACCGATTCCGGGGTTGTCATACTGGAAGATTTATGTTCCACACCGTCTTTAATTTCGATGGAAGAAATGATTCCCATACTGCGCATCCCCACGGATTTGAAATACTCGTCCATAATCGCCTTTATATAATAAGAAGTAGTTGTCTTTCCTTTCGTCCCCGTAACCCCAATCAGATCCAGTTCCCTGGAGGGGTTCTGATAAAAATGCTTTGCTAAAATGGGCATCGCTTTTCTGATATCCTTTACCAGTATGTAGGGTACCTCATATTCCAGAGGAAAATGTTCCTCTCCTATATAACAGACAGCCCCATTTTTGAAAGCCTGGCTGAGATAATCTGCTTTGAATGCCGCTCCTTTACATATAAAAAGTCCCCTCTTCATCATTTCCCTGGAATCATAAGATAAATTTTCGATGATCTGATCTTTCTTTCCATACAAACAACAGGATTTTACTAAATTTGACTGCTGCAATAATTTCAGATATGTTTTAAGCATATAGTGCATTCCACATTTCCCCCTTATCGGTTGATTTCTTTATTATAGAAAATAAATGCATCATAAAATGCATCTGCTTGTATCCAACTTGTAAACTCCATGGCATATCACCATGCAGGCTACTAAAAGTCTCTATTTATTAGACGTAGAAATGGAAAAAAAGGTTTCAAAAATATATTAAATATTTTCTTAAGATCATCCTGCTGAAACTCTTTTTTAAGTTCTTGACAGTAAAGTATCTTCATGCTATATTAGATACATACAGAATGTATCTATTTTGACGTAACTGTCTGCTTCGGGAAACCGGGAAGATTTTAAAATCAAGCTTATGTATGCTGCCAACATATATAAAAGCGTGGGAAGCCAATTATCGACGATGAACCGCAAACTGCTTTTGAAGAACCGGAAACCATATTTCCGGTAATAGAGATTGCTAGAGCGTGTTTTAAAATTGCTTTCTGGCAATTTATTTTTTACACTTATTCATACATTCTGTATGTATTTAAAAGGAGGTTTTAATTATGACAGAAGAAAGATTTGAAAAAATGATGGAACACGCCGGTGATGTAATCGAAAATACCGTAGAAGGTGTGGCTAATATCGTAGACCATTCCTTAGAGGCTGCCGCAAAACACAGCGCAGTCCGCATTCTCTTTAAAGTAATATCCTATGCCGGCTGTCTGGGCATGATCATTGGTGCCGACTATCTGGAGAAGCACGGCCACCACCTGTTTGCTAAGATTTGTTTTATTACCGGCTGCGCAGGGATCGCAACTAATTTAATTCTCAGTATTCTGTTTCGCAGGAAATAATGTGGCCTGCTGATACAGAAAAACGCCGAACCCATATGCAGCATGAAGTTCATGCAGGGATTCGGCGTTTCTTTATTAAGATTATCGTGTGCTGCGTAATACTTTTATTGCAGCTGAGTTAATCGCTCTTTTACCTGTTCCATCATTTCGGTATATTTTGCAAGCTTACCTTTTTCTTCGTCTATCTTTGCCTGAGGCGCTTTGCTTACAAAACGTTCGTTGCTTAACATTCCGTTTACTCTGGCAAGTTCTTTTGCCAAGCGGTCTTCTTCTTTTTTCAGACGCAGGGTTTCTTTTTCGATATCTACCAGTTCTGCAAAAGGCATATAGATAACTGCCTCCGGAATCACTGTGGATACTGCATCATCTTCAATACCAATGCGGTCTGCCTGAACGGTTACTTCGCTTGCATATCCCAGGGTTGCGAAGAATACTTTACCATTTTCAAAAATCTCACGGATGTTTTCTTTTTCCGAAACAACAAATACCTTTGCTTTTTTGCTTGGCGGAACATTCATTTCGGTACGAACATTACGGATTCCTCTTACTGCTTCCTTAATGGTCTCTACTGCCTGTTCATCTGCCGCAAAATTCCATTCCTCTTTGAATACCGGCCACTGGGAAATCATAATGGATTCTTCCTCTGTCTGAAGTGTGCAGAAGATTTCTTCTGTAATGAACGGCATATAAGGATGCAGCAGTTTCAGAGCATTTGCCAAAACAGTCTTTAATGTCCACAGTGCTGCTGATTTGGTAGTATCTTCATCGTTATAGAGACGGGGTTTTACCATTTCTATATACCAGTCGCAGAATTCTTCCCAGATAAAATCATAAACTTTCTGAACAGCAATTCCCAGATCATACTTATCCATGTTATCGGTTACATCTTTTGCCAGGGTGTTAACCTTGGACAGGATCCATTTGTCCGCTCCGGTTAAATCTGCCGGATTCATCTGAGATGGAACCTCAGCTTTTTCCAGGTTCATCATGATAAATCTGGATGCATTCCATACCTTATTTGCAAAATTTCTGCTGGCTTCCACACGTTCCATATAGAAACGCATGTCATTTCCGGGTGCATTTCCGGTCATGAGTGTCAGACGAAGTGCATCTGCCCCGTATTGTTCGATAATTTCCAGAGGATCAATTCCGTTTCCAAGGGATTTACTCATCTTACGCCCCTGGGAATCACGGATCAGCCCATGAATCAGTACGTGATGGAAAGGAACTTCTCCCGTCTGCTCCATTGCTGAGAAAACCATACGGATTACCCAGAAGAAGATGATGTCATATCCCGTTACCAATACATCCGTAGGGAAGAAATAATCCAGGTCTTCTGTCTTATCGGGCCAGCCCAAAGTGGAAAATGGCCACAGTGCAGAACTAAACCAGGTATCCAAAGTATCTTCATCCTGTGTCAGATGTGTGCTGCCGCATTTCGGGCAAACGGCTGGTGCCTCCTTAGATACAACAATTTCTCCGCAGTCATCACAATAATATGCCGGTATCCGGTGTCCCCACCACAATTGTCTGGAAATACACCAGTCACGGATGTTCTCCAGCCAGTGAAGATAAATCTTGTCAAAACGCTCCGGTACAAAATTCAAAGTATGATTCTTAAGTGCTTCGATTGCAGGTCTTGCCATTTCTTCCATCTTAACAAACCACTGCTGTTTGATCATTGGTTCAACGGTTGTCTTGCAGCGGTCATGGGTTCCAACATTATGGGCATGGGGAACTACTTTTACGAGGAGTCCCATTTCCTCCAGATCTGCAACCATTGCTTTTCTGGCTTCATAGCGGCTCATGCCGGCATATTTACCACCCAGTTCATTGATGGTAGCATCATCATTCATAATATTGATTTCCGGAAGATTATGGCGTTTTCCCACTTCAAAGTCATTCGGGTCATGAGCCGGTGTAATCTTTACGCATCCGGTTCCAAATTCCTTATCAACATATTCATCTGCTATAACCGGGATTTCCCGGTCAGTCAATGGCAGTTTCAGCATTTTGCCAACCAGGTGCTTATAACGGTCATCCTCCGGATTTACAGCAACAGCCGTATCTCCCAGAAGCGTCTCCGGCCTTGTGGTAGCAATTTCAACAAAAGCATTTTCTTCCCCTGCTACCGGATAATTAATGTGCCAGAAATTTCCGTCCTGATCCATATGCTCTACTTCTGCATCCGAAATAGAGGTCTGGCATACCGGACACCAGTTAATGATTCTGGAACCCTTATAAATATAGCCTTTTTCATACAATTTGATAAATACTTCTTCAACCGCTTTGGAACATCCTTCATCCATGGTAAAGCGTTCTCTGTCCCAGTCAGCAGAGGAGCCTAACTTCTTCAGCTGATTGATGATCTTTCCGCCGTACTCATCTTTCCACTGCCATGCATGCTTTAAGAATTCTTCCCGACCGATCTCATCCTTATCAATTCCCTGTTCCTTCAGCTTCTCGATGACTTTGACTTCCGTAGCAATTGCTGCATGGTCCGTTCCCGGCTGCCACAATGCATTATACCCCTGCATTCTCTTATAACGAATCAGAATATCCTGCATGGTATTATCCAGCGCATGCCCCATATGAAGCTGTCCCGTAACATTCGGCGGCGGCATCACAATCGTAAAGGGCTTTTTGCTCCTGTCTACTTCTGCGTGAAAATATTTCTTGTTCATCCACTTATCATATAAGCGGTCTTCAATTCCTTTCGGATCATAAGTCTTTGCTAGTTCTTTGCTCATTGTCCAATAATCTCCTTTTTCATTTTTCGTTACCTATGCCAACATCTCTGCATACCTATATAGGTTATAAAATACGGATTTCTGTTTTCCTGCTTGATTTGCATAAAAAAACACCCTTTGCTTTTGCAAAGGGCGAATAATCCGCGGTACCACCTTTATTTATATTTACAGAAAGCCTCTGCAAATACATCTCAACCATCCGATAACGTGGATGATACGTGAAAATCTACTTCAGGGTGAAATCTTATCCACAGATATCCTGCAAATTCGCCAGGTTATCCACAATTTCATCCGGTTCAATTCCCCGGTTCAAAAGCTACCTTCCATTCACACTGCCTTGAATATTCTTCCAGCCGATGAAATATTCTCTCTGTCAGGGTTTTGAATGTACTCCTCTTTCTCACTACCTTTTTATTATGATATCTTTTGTGATATATTTTCCATAATAATCAAGATAGGGGGATTTGTCAAGGGATTTTGTAAAAAAAGAGGAGAAAACAGTAACCGTTTTTTCAGACACCAGCATTGTAACGATAAACTTGCTATCCCACTCCCCTTGCAGTACAATAAATACAGAACAATCCTATTAACCTGACTAAACTAAGGAGGAATCACATGAATATCAAAAATGTACACTGTTTAACCTTCAGCCCCACCGGAACCACAAGAAAAATTACAGATACAATCTCTGCCGTTTTTCAAACCAAAGTTCATAATCACGACGTAACCTATGACAGAACAAAAAACTTCCCTGATTTCACCAGCGAGGATCTGCTGATAGTTGGTGTCCCAGTCTACGGAGGAAGAATCCCCCCGTTATTGGAAGATCCGATTCACCGCCTTCAAGGAAACCATACGCTTTGTATTCCTGTTGCTGTCTATGGAAATCGGGCTTTTGAAGATGCTCTTTTGGAGTTATCTGATTTGCTGAAAGCACAGGGTTTTGTGATGGCTGGGGCAGGCGCTTTTATCGGAGAACATTCTTATGGAAGTGAAATTGCAGGCGGACGCCCCAATGTATTTGATCTGGCAGAGGCCAAAAAATTTGCAGAAACCGTCCGGGATAAAATCACTGGTATTGACTGTCCCGAAGATATAAAACCATTACATATTCCTGGTAACCACCCATACAAAGAACGTTCCGCCCCGGGCATTCCATGGGGTCCGGTTACGACGGATACCTGCAACAAATGCGGAATCTGTGCCACAGTCTGTCCCATGGGTATCATTGACCGGGAAGATCCAAAAAATATTACAGATCCAGACAGCTGCCTGCATTGCTGCGCCTGTGTAAAAACCTGCCCGCAAAATGCCAAGGTTATGGAATCAGAATTTTACAAGAAATTCCGAGGTTTCTTAATTGCAAATTGTTCCGAGACGCAAAAAGAACCCGAGGTCTTTATTTGAATTTAACTAAAGCGGACCTTCCATGATCTTATGTAGTTAGAATAAGGCTTAAAGTTGCAACGCTTAAATTTGGGTTTTGCTGAGGAAGGGACGCTTTGTGTAATATAAGTAGTGTACGGAAAGATGGGCGTGGGAAACTGGTATGGACTCCGTCAGCTGGCCGCAGAACTGGTTTTCTCAGCAGGTTGGAACCCTTGGGCTGTGGCTGGCTGTTCTTTATTGGATGCAGCGTAGTATGTTTGGGCTGTTTATGCGTAGAAGAAGTTGAAAGTTTACTCCTTTTTGGATATTCTTTATTGGAGGCAGTGTGGTATATTTCGACAGTTTATGCATAAGAGAAGATGAAAGTTTACTCTTTTTTCTGATCACAGAATGAAAAACAAATCACAGTCTCAAGATCAGTTGCTTTATATCAGTTGCTTTACGCCAATCGCGTCCAGCATGCCACAACCCCAGGGTCCCATCATGCTTAGAAAACCAGCTTTGTATCAACGAATGCTATCTCGGAAAGAGAAGGGGGCGAGCCAGGACATTGGTTTGGAAGGCGTATAGCAGATCTGAGCATTTACTTACCTTCCCGGAGTGCTTTTTGGCGGATACAATTCGACTGGCTCCCATCGGATTGTAAGCGGGCAGTGAGCTGCGAAATGCATCAGGATTTCGGAGCGAATGCCCGCGTGCCGCCAAAAAGGGCTTCGGGAAGGTTAGAAAATGCCAGTTCTGCGTTAAGCCTTCCAAACCAATGTCCTGGCTCGCCCCCTTCTCTTTCTGTACACTACCTCTGCATACAAAGCGTCCTTACTAAGCGAAACCCAAATATAAAGCATTCGCTCCAGCAAAACAAACTGGGACAAGCATGCACATCATGCCCGTCCCAGTAATTCAGTCCGTTATTATAAACCTTACACTAGAGCGTGTTTTAAAATTGCTTTCTGGCAGCTGTGCGTCCCAGTTTGTGGGAGATTTGTCCCGGATGAAGGGCGCATAGCGGGCTATGTAACCTGAATTCGGGGCAAATATGCCGCAAAGTGGGGCGTGCAGATGACAGGAATGAATTTTCAAACACGCTCTAAGCTGTCCGCTGTCATAATTGTTTTATATAACTTTCACAACGCACTTCGCCTTTTTACCATTGCTGCTCTTCACAGTAATCGTCACTCTTCCTTTCTTAATCCCCTTAACCACACCTTTCTTCACAGAAGCAATCTTCTTATCCGAACTCGTCCATGTCAGCTTCTGCACAGAGGTAATTGGATTTCTTGTCACTTTCAGCGTTATTTTTTTCCTGCGTTTTAGCTGCACTTTTTTACTTATTTTTAAACTCTTAACAGCAACTTCCTTCTTTGTTACATTCACCTTCACTTTCGCGGATCCGCCTTTACTGCTGGTAACCGTAATGATAGCTCTTCCCTGCTTTATACCGGTTATGGAAAGTTTGCCTTTCTTTACCTTTACAATAGCTGTTTTTTTACTGCTTGTCTTCGCTGATTTTATCTTATCTCCTTTCAGCGTGGAAGACGTGAGCTTTACGGCACTTGTCGTCTGATTTACACACAGGGGTATGGAAGATACATTTAATTTAATTTTTGATTTCGTTACCGGTTTAACGTCCGGCTTGGGTTCCGGTTTCGGATCTGGTTTCGGATCCGGTGTTATCACCGTTTTTTCCTTTACAGTAATCGCGCAGGAAGCTGTTTTTTCACCTGCTTTAGCTGTAATCATCACATCTCCGGCTTTTAATGCCTTTACCGTTCCGTTTTCCACAGATGCCACATCCGGTTTGCTGCTGGTCCATTCAACAGTGGGATTTGATGCTTCTTCAGGTAATACCCGGGCACTTAAAGTAATGCTCTCTCCGATTTCCAGAATAGCACTCTGCCTGTCCAGCGTAATATCACTGACTTTCGTTTCTTTCTGATAAGGCACCTTTATGACGGAAAAAGACATAGCCGGCACCAGATATTTCACCTGTGAATTTACAATCCCTGCTGTTGATGTTACCGGCTTAATCCGCTCATCCCCTATTGCATTTTCTTCACTTCCCTCTCCGCTCATACAGATAATTTCTGCCTGATCTGAAGTCAGGATACATGGATAGGTAAGGGTGATGTCTTTTGCATAGCTGTCATGATTAACCAGTTTCAGATAAATATATTCATCATCTTTGGAGCACACCTGGTAGATATCATTTTGATATGGCTTCAGATTTCCGGAGAAATCATTGGAATTGTCGGTAGTTGCCGATACGTAGCCCGCTTCAATTTTTCCGTTTACACCATAATTAAAGGTAACTTTCATCTCATCATTCACTGCAACCGGGCTGAAATCTTTGTAGAAGCTATTTCCGATGACCACTTTTCCACGACCACTTCTGGCACGTTCTACCGCAGTCATTTTATTGCTCCAGCCGCCTATATTGTACCAGAAATAATTTTCGGTATCCTTTGCGCCAGCTCCTACCAGGAAGCCTTCTTCTCCGGAAGTTTTTACCACAGTGGCTTCCACAATATAATCATGCCACTCAGGATTATTAATCGCTTCGGGGATCCACACTGCATTCATGCCGCTGCCCCGGGTAAGGGTGAGTTTACCGTTTGCTATCCGGAAGCTTCCGGTAGATCCCGGTACTGCTTCCCATTTGGATCCTGCTGCTCCGTTGGCAGTAAAGCTATCGTCTAACAGAACTTTTCCATCTTCTCTGGTTACTTTTACATGTGAAACATATCCTTCGGACAACCAGGTTCCAATAATCGGGCTTCCGGTATTCTGGGAATAATTTGCTCCCTGCTTTTCAAGTGTTGTATTGACTACCCGGGTGCCGTAATTCTGCGCAAACATCTGCTGTGTATAATAGTTCGGCGTAGCGAAGCTGTCATACTCATCAAAATGAATCATATTCTGTGACCAGTTGGTACTGCCGATTTTCTCAAATAATGGGGCGTAGGATGCATGGCGCACAATATCGCCATTTCTTTCAATACCGGTCATATAGGCTGCATCACAGATAGCCGATTCTAAATTGTTGTTCCGGTTATCCTGCAGATGAGTTGCATATTCACCAAGGAATACATCGCTTCCCCCATCTTCCTTTCTGGCATAATAATCGTAACGGTCATCGGAATTCAGCATGAATTCTTTGGACTGATAATAGTGCTCATCCACCAGTGTCTCTCCCGGATCTTTTTCATTCAACCAGTCCCAGGCAAAACGGTAGCTTTCATCCTCTGCTGCAGGTCCCGCGGAAGAAATAATGGTAATCTTTCTGCCCGGATAATTGGCGCTTACATAGTTTTCTGCATAATCTTTGATATACTCAAAATTATTCAGGTACTTTTCTCTCCAGTTTTCGTTTCCAATGCCGATATAATTCAGATTAAATGCTTCTTCGTGTCCATTCTCCACTCGTTTTTGTGCCCATTCACGCTGGGTTGGATCACTGCTTATCACGCTGCCCCAGCAGTAATCGATCAGATTCGTGGCATGCTGTGCAAACTTATCCAGCTCCTCTCCCTGTGCCGCCGGCGCATTGTCACCATTGGCAAACTGGCAGAAAACTCCCGCGCTTAAAATGGGGAACGGCTCTGCTCCTAAATCTTCACATAATTTCAAAATTTCATGATAGCCAAACCCATAGGACTGCATATAGCCATAGGTATTGGTATAAGAACCATTATCACTTGCCCACTGGTTACCGATGGCTTTTCGCTCTTCCAAGGGTCCGATGGAATTTTCCCAGTTATAATAGCTGTCTCTTCCGGAATTTCCTTCAATAATACAGCCTCCCGGGAAGCGGATGAAACTTGGGTTCAGCCCCTGAAGCTTTTCCACCAGATCTTTTCTTATTCCCTTGCCATAGGCATAGTTGGTATCTCCATAGCCGTAAGTATCCTTGGGACTTAAGGAAACCATGTCCATATTCAGCACGCCATCATTCCCGGCACCGCTCACCGTTAGAACCAGTTTTCCTTTTTGAGTCTTCTTCGCCTCCAGTACAGCCGCTGCCTTCTGCCAGGTTCCATCATTTCCCAGTTCAATTGCCACCTCATCCGTTAGATCTTGCCCGGTTTCACTAACAACTTTTACTTTTAATGTTCCCGTATAATCGCTGTCTGCCCTTGTCCATACAGAAAAATCAAAGGATTCCCCTTTTACCATTGGCATCGCAGCGGAATTGGGATTGTTCATCGGCGCAAATCCGCCATTTTTCAGAATCATATCCCCTGTAATTACAGCATAATTGGTATTTTTATCATTCAAACCGCCTTCTTTGGATACCACAAATCCATTGTCCCGGTCACTTACCCAGTGAAGTTTATAGGAGTACTGATTTCCTCTTTCCGGTTCGCTGATACTTACCGTATTAAAATAATTTTCAAAAGAATAGTTCTTCACCATTTCCGGATACAGTCCGCCATCTGCCGCACTGTTGATATCCTCAAAAAACAATCCGATCATCTGCTGGCTGATCTCCCCGCCCTCGTCATAGGGATCTACAACCATCGCATACTCCGTATCTCCCGCAGGAATAACCGTAATGTCAAAATTCTTCCCATCACTTTCAGATCCGCAGGTCAGTCTGGCAGTCAGATGTACTGTCGTTGTTTCTTGCGGATTTGTAACCGTTCCGTCAGCTTGAATAATGTCCGTGCGGTCACTTTCCCATGTAACCCGGACATTTCCATCCAAAAGGCTGTCCGCAAGCGTGATTTTTTCTACAAAAGTACAATTCACTTTACCATTGCCCGCCTCAGGAATTGTCAGAGCATTCTTCGCCCTTTTTAAAAGCTCTCCTGCAGAAGTCCCTCCATAATAGAGTTCCGCAATATCCTGATCCGATAATGCCCCATCGTATATTCTCAGATCTTTTACTCTGCCGGCGTAGAAGATATCTTTATAAGGTGACTTTCCTATGTAGGATACCAGATCTGAACCAAAATCGGATACCGTTACATTTAATGGATACGTTTTGTATTTCACTCCATTTAAATAACCTGTGATGTCATCCGGTGTGATTACCACCGAATAAAGCGCCCAGTCTGCACTGGTCGCAGGTCCATCTGTGGCGGAACTTGTAGAGCCCGGTCCAACTTCGGTAGTGTAAGGTGCCAATGCACTAAAGGAATTCGTCATAACTGACTTCATCACGCCTTTGGGATTCATTGGATTTAGCAGAAAATACCTGGTGGGCATCTCCTTATTGGTACTATTTGCTTCTGTTCCAAAATAAAACGCGGCATAATTTCCCGTACCTGTTTTATTCTGCATCCACATAGAAACCGTCAGGGTCTCCTGACCATCAAACATTCCCTTGGGCAATTCCACATAGCCTGCTCCGCTTCCATATTTCCCTCCCGGAAATACCAGTGCAGAATCTTCCGCCGTCAGCTTGTCCCCTTTGGCCGCCGCATCGTGATTGCTGCCTGATACATCTTTAATTACAGTTCCATCTGTTACATTTCCTGACAGCTCACGAAAATCGTAATGAGCTAACATCCCAGGCTCTGATGTTCCCCCTTCAGCGGCAAATGCCGTCGTGGGCACTCCCGTTGCCATAACACAGATTGCCAGTACCATGCTTAAAATTCGCTTTGCCTTTTTCTTCGCCATAAGACTCTCCCTTTTCCCTCTCATTTTTATGAAACATACATGCTCTAGAGCGTGTTTGATAATTGCTTTCTGGCAGCTGTGCGTCACACTTTGTGGGAGATTTGTCCCGGATGAAGGGCACGTAGCGGGCTACGTAACCTGAATTCGGGGCAAATATACCGCAAAGTGGGGCGTGCAGATAGCTGGAATGAATTTTCAAACACGCTCTAATACTATCATCCGCCTATCTTGAAATATACGGACTATTCTATGCTTTTTGTTGTTTTTTCTATCAGAAAAGGGATTTTATAAATGCCCCGGGATGATCGGCTCCATTAATTTTATAACCTTTCCAATCAAAAATAGGATAGCCGCTGCCATCCATGAAGTATCTTTCTTATTTCTGGCAAAAAAGAGCACGACTTTGCCGTCATGCCCTCTTTCCAACTTGATCATTTTTTAAATTCGTCTCAAACGTACTGCCATATATTCCTTGCCAGGCAGTTCCACTTTAAATTTCCCAGATGCCACGCCCCTGTTTTCTATGGTCATCTCCCAGGTGTCAATCACTTCCACTTCAAACCGGCTTTCATCATCAAAATAGAACTCCCGAAAAGCCGGACGGTTAAACCCATAATAGCACAAATAATAATCCTGTACCGTTTTGCCGGCTGCTACAGTGGATTCCACCGTTGCGCAAATTTCATCCCATCCTCTTTGTATCGGCATCAGCCCCATCCCTGGAGTTTCTCTTAAGATATCAGATAGAAATTGAAATCTTTCCGGGCTGTCTCCATGAAGCTCACCGCCATGGGACCACCAGAGAATATCCTGGGGATGCATATAAGTCTCTCCATGTCCCGCATACCCGCCTCGAAGGGATGCCTCCCAAAATCTCCTGGTAAGCTCTTTTCCACTGATATTTCCCCATCCATGCTGGATATTTCCTTCATAGGCAATCTCATCCAGTACAATCGGTTTCCGATACCGCTCTCTCCATTCCGTCACCAGTTCCGCAGACTTATAAACATCCTGCCGCTGGATACTGCAATGGGTAATCCAGGGCCTTGCGTGGTCGTAAAACGGTTTGCAGTTATGGATGGAACGCAGATGGGAATATGGGTCAAAATCGCATACAATCTTCGCATAGCGCTCCCAGTCCTCTATGGATTTTTGAGGCATCAGATCGAATTCATTAGCCAGGGACCACCACACATTACGATAAGATGCAAAGCGGGCAATCACATATTTCCAATACAAATCATCACACTTTTCATCCATCATGCTGAATCCCCATCGATCATAAGGATGCATCACAATCAGGTCTGCTTCGATTCCCAGATCACGCAGCTGTCCGATACACTTCTCTATATGCTGGAAATGTTCTGTATTAAAACGTTCAAAATCCCAGTCGTTGCCCTCTGCCGCCCCATTGTATTCCATAAAATTTTCCTTTGTCAGCACCGAGCTGTCACAAGGGGTGCCCACATAGGGATAAGACCTTGGTTCTGTCAGGTTATAATCATAATGCTTTGGAAAAATGCAAAACCTTATCTTGTTAAACGCACTGTTCTTCAAGGTTTCCAGCGTTTTCTCCTGCAGCTCTTCCGACTGGAGTTCCCATACGTAACAGGTGGTTCCGATGGAGTAATAAGGCGTCCCGTCTTCATAAGCAAAATGATATGTATTTGCCACATGCACAGGACCATGATTATCCACGGATGGAGCCGTCACCATAAAGTCCCCGTTTAATGTTTCCCCGATAAAATTTCCTGTAATCTCAAATGTATAGTCTTCCTCAAAGGATGGCATAAACCGCACTTTGTAAATCCCATTTCCATCATAGAACCCATCTATGCTTTTTACTTCATTCTTACTTTTAAATACACCCCGGATCTGATAATCCACAAATGGATTCCCATCCTCCGGACCCTCACAGGTAACCTCCAGTATATCCCATTTTTCAATCTTTTTCTCATAGCCTCGTAAACTCATGTCTATATCCTCGCTTTCCCGACAGTCAGTTCATCTGACTGTCACATCCTGTTCTTATTTCAATAGTACTCCATCACGATTTGACAGCCCCAGCCATACCTTCTACAAAATAACGCTGGAATATCAGATAAACCGCCAGTACCGGAATGACAGATAAGAGTACGCCTGCACAGAGATAACCATAATCCGTACCATGTTCTCCAACAAAAGTCATAATTCCCACCGGGACCGTCTTCTTCATATTGTCGTTTATAATTACGCTTGCCAAAAGATATTCATTCCAGGTAGACAGAAAATCCGTAATAATCAAGGTCGCCACAGCCGGTTTTGCAATGGGGAGTAAAATCCGCCAGAACATCTGCCACCTTGTGCAGCCATCAATATAAGCCGCTTCGTCAATATCCTTAGGAATCCCTTTGAAGAATCCCCTGAGTATCAAAATACCATATGAAATACCAAAACCAACATATACATAAAATAATCCAAAATAAGAATTTAAAAGGTTTAATTTACTGTAAATAATATTGATGGGTACCAGTGCTGTCTGCATGGGAAGCATCATTCCCACCAGGAAAAATACAAACCATCCTGTTTTGTGCTTGATGTTCAGTCTGGTAAGTGCAAAAGCCGCCAGTGCTTCAATCACAATTCCAATGGGAACTTTCAGACCGGAAACGATCAGGTCATTCTTCATATAAGTAAGAAGTCTTCCTTTGGTAATTGCGTTGGTGAAGTTATCCCAGGCAATTTCAGCCGGAACGCTGAACAGGCTGAGCCCGCTGTAGAAATCTTTTTTTCCTTTGATCGCTGTCAGAAGCAGGGTGAGCATAGGAACAATCCAGATCAGCGCCAGTACCGCCAATATGACATACAGGATCACTTTTTTTGATATTTTCATCTGTTTTCCGTCCATAACAGCCTCCTAATCTTCTTTAGCCGTAAATACAACATACGGCACAATTACAACCAGCATGATGATAACCATAATACATGCCACCGTGGTTCCCATGCCCACATTATTGTACTGAAACGTCTGGGAATACATATAGGTGGACAGCATCTGGGTGGAGTTATTTGGTCCGCCGCCGGTAAGCCCCTGCACCACATCAAATACCTTCATGGCTGCCACAACCAGTGTTGCTATGACGATTACAAATGTCTCCTTCAAAAGAGGAACCGTAATAAAGAAAAACTTCTTAATACCGGATGCACCGTCAATTGTAGCTGCTTCCAGCACATCCACAGAAACTGCCTGAAGTCCTGCGAGAAACAAAATCATAGGCTGTCCGATCGCCTGCCATAAAGAGGCCGCAAATATGGCATATAAGCTTACATTCGGATCAGAGATCCAGCTCTGTGAAAAGTTAATGCCCAGCGCCTGGCAGAATTGATTAATGAAACCAATATTCGGGTTATAAATCCATCTCCATATAATAGACACTGCAATTGGAGCAATGACACAGGGGAAATAGAAGAATCCACGAAAAAATGTGCGCCCTTTAAATTTCTTATTCAATATGACTGCAAATGCCAGCGCCACAGTCATCGTGACAAAAACAGTCAGCACAATCCATATTAAGTTATTTTTAATTGCTGTTATAAAAATCGGGTCATTGGTAAATAACTGTATGTAATTTTTTGCCCCAACAAATTCCATATCGCCAATTCCATTCCATTTGAACAGGCTGATAAAAAAGGAATAACACACAGGTGCAACGATTACCGAAAGATAAATAATTCCAGCCGGAATCATAAATGCATATGCACCCCAGTCGATTTTAGTTTTTTTCTTCATGGTCTCACTCCAATCTATTGTGATCCGGCGGGCTGCCCGCCCGCCGATACCGATTCATGGGAATTTATTTACTTATTGTTGTAAGCATCAATCGCTTCCTGAATCTTCTTTGCTCCATCTTCCGGAGTGGTCTGTCCGTTGGCTATTCCATCCTGTACATCAAACAGAGCATCTGCGATTTCTGTTGGGAATGCCTGGTCGGTAATGGTAAAGGTGCCGTTCTTTTCTGCTGTTTCCAGCATTTCTGGAACATTTGGCTGGCCCGCGGGCATTTCTGCATCTGCTTTTGGAAGCGGCAGATTATAATACTCTGCATACTTGTCTGTATTTTCTTTGCTGTAATAATAATCCATAAATTCCATACATGCATTTAACTGAGCATCCGTATTGTCTGCATTAAACTGTGTCATTTCCACGAAAGCGGATAATCGGTTGGTACCACCTGAGGGGAATGGGAATGTTCCGTATAAATTAATGTCCTGTTCCTCCTGCACGATTTTACCATCATACCACTGTCCCTGAATATCCATTGCTGCTGTTCCTGAGAATACTGCCATCTGAGTATCGTTGGGGTCTGCAGTAACAAATCCATCCGGGAAATATCCCTTGTCACAGAATTCTTTAAATTTTGTAAGTGCCTGTACTGTAGCATCATTGTCATAGCTGGATTCAAAGGTATTCATCTTATCATGTTCCTCAGCTCCTGCGTAATGCTCAATCAAAAGTTCTACAAAACGCATTACATGCCATCCGTTCAGGCCTGCAGTAGAAATCGGTGTGATCCCATTTTCTTTTAACGTTGCGCATGCCTGCTCAAATTCTTCAAAAGTCGTTGGCACTGCAATATTATATTGTTCAAAAATATCTTTCCGGTAATATATATCAAGCACATTATAGCTGGTTGGATATCCGGAAAGCTGTCCGCCCAGTTCACAAAGTGTCAATGCTCCCTCACTGAACGTCTCATTCCATTTATGTTCCTTTGCATATTCGGTCAGATCATATGTAAGTCCGTTTTCCGCATAGAAGCCGCCCAGGCTTCCGCCCCAGTTAAACCACATATTCGGAAGCGTTTTTGAAGAAGCTGCAACCTTACATGCATCTTTGATTCCGTCCGTATCGTAATAAGCAACGGTAACTTTCATATCCTCATGTGCCGCATTAAACTCTTCAACGATAGGATCCACTGCATTCTGTCTGGTATTTAAAGTCCAGAATGTAACTTCTGTGGAATCTCCCGAAGACGCGCCATCCTGTTTAGCTTCACTTCCTTGTGCAGTTCCCGATTCCGTCTTCGTATCCGTTCCAGAACCGGAACCGCCTCCGGATCCCTGACATCCACTTAAAAATGTTGTCGCCAGCATAGCCGATACCAATAATAACGATGTGATCTTCTTACTCTTCATAATGAAATCCTCCTGAATAAAATAATTTTTTTGATTCATTTAAATCGTTGTTTAAACATTCAAGTCCGTTTGCGTTATCTCTTAAATTTATTTAAATTTGATTTAAACTAATATTACCATGTTATTTAAATAAATTCAAGTGCATTGTCGTTATTCTGTACATTTTAACAATATTGCATCTCCGTTATTATGCATATTTCACATTAAATATCGATATAAGTACTTACACCATATATATTTACATAAATATTTATATAAAACAACAATGAATGCCCTTAAATTAATTTTTACATCATTTAAATAAATCACTTTTTTAATGCTCCCGTTTCATTATGATTTTTTCCACAAAAAAACAGCCGGGGTTTCCCCGGCCGTTTACAATCTACCATACTTTACATTAAACATTATTTCTATTACCTGTCACAAACACTATCCCGCTCAATAAACTTCGTGCAAACCTGAATCTTCGTATTAACCTGATCATCATCTTTTTTTATCATGTCAATTACCCGGCGCACCGCAAGTTTTCCCATTTCCTGTTTGGGCACGCGAAGGGTAGTGAGTGCCGGTGAAGATATCTCACTGAAAGGAAGGTCATCAAAACCAACCAGAGAAACATCCTCCGGAACCCGGTATCCCATTTCCTGAAGCGCTTTCATGGCACCAAGAGCAATCATATCATTATCCGCAAAATATGCAGTAGGCAATTTTACTTTCTTCTGCAGGTACTTTAACATTTCCTGATATGCACCGTTTAATGTGGTGGGAAGAGTCACCGTATATTCATTTTTCACCGGAAGGTTCGCTTTCTGCATTGCAGTGCCATAGCCCACCGCTCTGGAACGAAACGCCTTGATACGAAAACTCCCTCTGAGATAGCCGATTTCCTTATGCCCTTTTTGAATCAGGTATTCCACTGCTTTTCTGGATGAATCCGCATTATTAATCAGCACTCCGTTAAAGGACATATCTCCCGCCCAATAATCCAGCATTAAAAACGGACAGCCGGCGCTCTTAAAGATTTTCACATCCTCTTCCATAAGCTCAGTACCAAGCAGCACAATAGCCGAAGCGCTGTCGTTTATCATCCAGTGCACCTGTTCTTCGTAGTCCTCATCCTTCTGATTCAAATGGCAGATGACCATTTCAAATCCCGACTCCCGGCATTCCTTCTCAAAACCGTCAATCAGCAATGAGAAAAACGGCGTATCATCAATGATCAAACCATTTTTTTTAAAGATGACAAATTTGATTTTGCGAATGCTGGATTCACTGATATACCCCATCTCTTTCGCAACACGGAAAATTTCCGCCGATGTCTGCGCATTCACACCCTTTTTATGATTCAGCGCATTTGAAATGGTAGCCGGCGAGAAACCTGTCTTCTCGCTAATACTCTTTATACTCACCTTCATAACCGAATATACCCTTCCTTTCACACGATTTTATCGCATATAAACGTCCAATTAAATTATTTATATATTATTTTATCAAAATTTATATATAATTGCAATGGATTAATTCTAATCTTTTACATAATTTTTCTAATATCCCATACACTAATTAAAAAGTCCCGTTGCGTTCATCAAATGAATACCGTTCCTTTCAAACTATTTATAAATGCAGTATTGCAGGCGGAACCTGCGGTATGCAGGAGGTATAACTATGAAATCCATTAAAAAACAATATTTTTACTATGAGCTTACCTTTGCTCTGCTGGCGATAGTTCTGGGAACTCTTTTCCACTTTATATATAAATGGAGCGGCTACCATTACCTCATCGCCTTTGTTTCCCCTATTAATGAATCCACCTGGGAACACCTGAAGATGTTATTCTTCCCTTTCCTGTTTCTCACATTTATCGAATATTTTATGATTGGAAAGAATTTTTCTTCCTTTGTCACCGCCAAGACGATCGGATGCTTTGCCGGACTGTTGTTTATCGTTGCATTCTTTTATACTTACACCGGTATTATCGGAACCAACTACCTGGCTATGGATATTCTGACCTTTGTCCTGGGCGTTCTGGTCTGCTACTTTTTCAGCTGGTACTTAAGTGCATGCAAAAAAACAGGAAACCACACATCAAATATATTGTGTCTCTGTCTCCTGCTTCTGTTAGCATTTTTCTTCGCTGCATTTACGAACCATACACCTAATATTAATTTATTTAAATCTATTCCTTCCGAAGTATTAAAAAATTAAACCGTTCCATCATCTTAGGAAACGGCAATGTTTTCTTCAAATTTAAAGATAATAATTACTGTTCAGCTTAAATAGTTAAAATATAAAATGCCTATACCAGATGGTGACTTCACAGTTGCGGATACAACCAAAAGCCCCCTCCGGTACAGGCATTTTCAACATTTTTCACACCTAATAGTATATTTTATTTTCTTCCAGCACATCTGCATTCCCATCCTGGCACTCCAGGATTGCGACACCACAATTTTTCGGAACCCCGCCATTCCAGAAGTCAGACATTTCAAATGTACGCAAGCTGTTTAATAATCCACGCATCGCACCGCCATGAGTAGTAACCAGGATGGTTTTCTCCTGATACTCCTCACGATTTAAAATATCATCCATAAATGCTTTTGTCCGTGCCCCCAGGGATCGGATGTCCTCCCCCTGGGATGGAGGCAGATACCTATCCGGCGCCTGGAAAAAGTTTGAAAAGTCCGGATCCGGAATCTCATAATTCTCTTTGCTGCTGATCATGCCTTCGAAAACTCCAAAACTGATTTCAATGAGCCGCTCATCCCGCAATATCGGAATATTGCGATCTCCGATCACAATTTCAGCTGTTTCCAAAGCCCGTGCCAGCGGACTGCTGATTGCCAGATCAAAAGGAACATCCCGCAACGCTTCTGCTGTAACCCTTGCCAATTCTCTTCCATTTTCGTTCAAAGAAATATCGGTCCGGCCCTGGAGACGTTTCTGGGTATTCCAGTCCGTCTCTCCGTGCCTCATAATGAAAATTTTCATATTACTGTCTCAGCTCGATTCCCATGGATTCCAAACCATTTAATATTTTCTTCATTGCTGCAGAAACTTCAGCTTCCTCCAGCGTTTTATCCTTTGCCCGGAATGTAATAGAGTAAGCAATGGATTTATATCCTTCTTTAATCTGAGAGCCTTCATAGATATCAAACAGCTGATAACTCTCTAATATTGCGCCGCCTCTCTGAGCGATCATTGCTTCAATCTGGCCAGCCAGAATTTCTTTTGGCACAACCATACTAAGATCACGGTTCACAGCAGGGAATTTAGCAATTCCTTCGAATTTACGGTCAAAAGTGGACATCTCTACAATCAAAGGCATATCCAGCACTGCGACATATGCACGATCTCCTATGTCATAATTATCCAGCACTTCCGGATGCACTTCACCCAGGTACCCTGTTACTTTTCCATTGTAGATAATATTTGCCTGTCGTCCCGGATGCAAAAATGGTTTGCCGGAATTTGGATCATAGGTTTCCTTCTCATGCAGTCCGATTTTCTCAAAGAACTCTTCAATCACACCCTTCATGGTATAGAAATCGCCATCTCCATACATTCCCAGGGTAAACTGCATTCTTTCATCCGGAAGTTCCTTAAGCGGAAGCTCCGTCGGCAGATAAATATTTCCAAGTTCATATAAACGCACATTTTTATTTCTGTGGTTGTAATTAAATGCAAGAGATGTGAGCATACCATTCAAAGAAATGGTTCTCATGATACTGAAATCTTCCCCTAAAGGATTAGAAATCGTGATTGCCTTGCGATATTCTGAATCTTCGGGTAAAAGCAGTTTTTCAAACACCTTGGGGCTTTCGAAAGAATAAGTCATTCCCTGAGAGAAACCGCAGAATTCTGCAATGTCTCTTGCCACTTCTTCAATTCTCAGCTTAAATGGCAATTTTCCTGTGGTAGCTTCTCCTTTTGGAAGTGTCGTGGGTATATTGTCATAACCATAGAATCGCGCCACTTCTTCAGCCAGATCCGCCATACGGAACAGATCATGGCGGAAAGTAGGTGCTATAATCTCGTTGGCAGCTTCATCATATTTAAGTCCAATCTTTTCAAAATATCCCAGCATATCTTCTTTGGAAATATCGGTTCCCAGCAGTGCATTTATCTTTTCCGGTTCAAATCCGATGCGAACCGGATTTTTCTTTTTGCCGTAGACATCGGTCATTCCGCCTACAACTTCTCCTGCTCCCAGCTCTTCCACCAGCTGGCATGCACGGTCTATTGCCGCCTGGGCATTATTCGGGTCCAGACCTTTTTCAAATTTACCGGATGCATCTGTACGCAGACCCACTTTCTTACTGGAAAGTCTGATATTCGTTCCATCGAAACAGGCAGCTTCAAATAACATCGTTTTCACATTGTCGGTAATCATAGAATTTTCACCACCCATGATTCCGGCAATACCAACTGCTTTTTCCCCATCACAGATCATCAGAACGGACTCATCCAAAGTTCTTTCCTGACCATCCAGAGTAACAAATTTTTCACCTGCATTTGCACGTCTCACTATAATTTCATGATTGGCAATGCTATCATAGTCATAAGCATGCATAGGCTGGCCGTATTCTTCCATAACATAGTTGGTAATATCTACAATGTTGTTAATTGGACGTATGCCGTTTGCAGCAAGGCGCCTCTGCATCCACACGGGTGAAGGAGCAATTTTGATATTTTTAACCACTCTTGCACAGTACCGCGGGCAAAGCTCTGAATCCTGTACCGTAACTTTAATATAATCATTTACATCTTCGTCATTTCCCGTTTCTGCTACAACCGGAGGTACAAACTTTTTATTAAAAGTAGCCGCCGCTTCTCTGGCGATACCGATTACGCTATAGCAGTCCACACGATTGGAAGTAATCTCATATTCAAATACAACATCGTCTAAATCCAGCGCATGTATGGCACTTTCTCCTACTTTAGCATCTTCCGGAAAAATGTAAATACCATACTCCGGTGATTCCGGGTACATCTCTCTTGTTGATCCCAGTTCTTCAATGGAGCACATCATACCGCATGACTCAATTCCGCGCAGCTTTCCTTTTTTAATCTTTACTCCGCCTTTTGTCTTCTTGCCGTCATGTCCGCCCGCTACACGTCCGCCGTCAAGTACAACCGGAATTTTATCCCCTTCTTTTACATTTGGAGCACCTGTTACGATCTGTACGGTTTCCGTGCCTACATTCACCTGGCAGATAATCAGCTTATCCGCATCCGGATGTCTCTCAATAGATTCAATTTGTCCGATTATAATTTTTTCCAGGTCTTCATCCAGTCTCTCAAATCCCTCTACCTTGGTGCCTGACAAAGTCATCGCATCCGTATATTCCTGTGCATCCGCTTCCAGATCCGGAACGTATGCTTTAATCCATGATAATGATGTATTCATTCTGTTTTCCTCTCTTTACTTAATTTCCATTAGAATTGTTTTAAGAAACGAATATCGTTTTCATACAGTAATCTCATATCGTCAATCTCATATTTCAAAAGTGCGATACGTTCGAGACCCACGCCAAAGGCAAAACCGCTGTAAACCTGTGGATCGATTCCGCACATTTCCAGAACATGAGGATGCACCATACCGCAGCCCAGAATTTCAATCCAGCCTGATCCTTTACAGAAACGGCATCCTTCGCCACCGCATTTAAAACAAGTCACATCCACTTCGGCACTTGGCTCAGTAAATGGGAAATGATGAGGACGGAATTTTGTCTTTGTCTCCGGTCCGAACAATTCTTTTGCAAACTCTTCCAGAGTTCCTTTTAAATCTGCAAATGTAATATTCTTATCAATTACCAAACCTTCGATCTGGTGGAAAGACGGGGAATGTGTGGCATCCACTTCATCTGACCGAAATACTCTTCCCGGAGCAATCATACGGATCGGAAGTTTCCCCTGTTCCATGACACGTGCCTGTACCGGTGATGTCTGTGTTCTTAAAACAATGTCTTTATTCACATAAAAAGTATCCTGCTCATCCTTAGCTGGGTGATTTGCGGGGATATTTAATTTTTCAAAATTGTAAAGGTCGTATTCTACCTCAGGTCCTTCCACTACTTCATAGCCCATACCTACAAAGATACGCTCTACTTCTTCCAAAGCAATGGTGTTCGGATGACGATGACCAACGTTATTCTTCTTAGCCGGAAGTGTAACGTCAATTACTTCACTCTTTAATTTCTCTTCCCGAACCTTAGCCTCTAACTTCTTCTTTGTCTCTTCTAAAAAGGTTTCAATAGCAGCTCTGGTGTCATTCACCATCTGTCCCACTAACGGACGTTCCTCCGGTGTGACATCTTTCATCCCTTTTAAAACCGCTGTTAACTGTCCCTTCTTACCCAAAAATGCTACACGGACATCATTTAATTTATCCAGTGCATCGGAAGTTTGGATCTGACTCAATGCTTCTTCTTTGATGGCTTGCAATTTGTCTTTCATTATATTTCTCCTTTTTCATTTTATCTGATTCTTGGGTGGATGAAGTGTGTGCCTGGCTGCCTTTCATCCGGCGTGCTCACCTCGCCTGGCGGCTCGGTCGCGGGCTTCGCCCTATGCCAAAAGTCCCTTGCGCAAATCGCTCTGCCAGCAGGCTCTTTGCTCCAGGGGCTTTTGGCGCACGCCTCATTAATTCGCGCAAAAAAAGCCTCATCCCTCTGGTGTAAGGGACGAAGCTTGGAGTTCCGTGGTACCACCCTAATTCCTGCTGCTGCAGGCTCTTAATTAGTATGCTTAACGCGCATGGTCGGCATTTCCTACTGTGATTTCAAAAATGCAGCTCCGGTGGGAAATTCGAATTTATCATCTGAACTTAAGGATGCTTCCAGCCGATGGCTTCCTCTCTCTGTAAGAAAATGATCTTCTACTGACACCTTCATCGCTTTTTATTATTCGATGATTTCTTTTTCTTGATATTTGTTGCCTGTTAACTATTACTATGACCTATTTTATCATATTTACTTAATCTGTCAAGTCAAAACTCGAACTATCTTCTAAATAACAATTTATTTCAGCTCCGATGAAGATAAACCACATGCAGAAATACAGCCATAGCATTACCATGACAGCCGATGTCAGGCTTCCGTAGATGGAAGACATTCGTTTTGCCATTTCAAAATAGATGGAAAATCCATAGGAAAATATGGACCAGGCAAGTGCCGTAAACAGTCCTCCCGGCAACAGGTTGGCAAATCTGTCCTTTCGGTTTGGCAGCATTTTGTACATCGCCATAAATAACAGCGTAAGCAGTGTTATGGTAGCAATGGTTCTGACACTGATAATAAACCCGGAAAATTCTTTTAGAAGAGGAACATATCTGATAATCAAATCATGTACCTGATTTCCAAACACCAGCAGCAGCATTGCCGCAACGATGGAAACCAGAAAGAGCACTGTATAGAAAGCAGATCGCAGACGCATGTAAATGTAATTTCTGGTCTCACGGATTCCCTGGACGGAGTTCAAACCATTTGTAACTGCCATAACCCCTCTCCCCGCCGCCCATACGGCAGCGATAGCCGTTCCTGACAGCAGTGCGGTGGAACCGGTATATACGCCGCCCACCAGTCCTTCCAGAACCTCCCGGAAGGAGGCAGGCAAGACCCCCATTACCATATCCACCACATCGGCTGGCGTAAGGGGGGTATACTTAAGCAGCGTCAGCAGTAACATAATAAAGGGAATAAAACTCATGATAACATAAAAAGCAGACTGTGCAGAATAAGCATCCACACGGTCCCGCTTGGCTTTCCTCAAAAAATTCAAGATAAATCTGATGATCGTACAAATAGCTTTCATAATATCCCTCTGACGTTTTTATGTGAACCAATCATAGCACGTTTTTGATCTCACTGCAAGCCCAGAGCGTTTTTGAAAAATCATTTACACCAGATGCACACCCCACTTTGCGGGATGGATGCACCAAATTTAGTCTACGCAGTCCACTGCATCCCAATTTGGCACACCAATCCCGTAAACCGGAACGCACATCTGGCAGAAAGTAATTTTAAACACGCTCCTGGGGGAAATATCAATCATTTTATCCTATCTGTACATCACCATAAAAGTATTTTAATATTTCTTCATATCCCATTCCTGCATCTGCCATATGCCTTGCTCCATTTTGGCTCATTCCTTTTCCATGCCCGTATCCCCCGCCCGTAAACGTATAGCTGACCAACACATCATTTTCATAGTTCGGCGTCAGATAGAAAAATGCGCTTGGCAGCAGAGACATCCCTGTAGCTTCGCTTCCATCCTGTTCGACTACCGCAATGTTCACCGGAGACAGCAGTTTACGAACCGTATATTCTCCCTCTACCGTAATGCTCTGATTCTCTCCCTGCAAAGTAAATTTTGCAATGGCACCATTTGTCTCCCGGGAATCGATACTTAAAGCTGTTACATTTCCCGTATCCGGCTGCCAGGCATTTGCCAGTCTCGTCAGCTCATCAATTGTAAATACAGCCTTCCACCGGTACCAGGGTTCACTGGCTTCATACGCAGTATGGTTATCAGTGGTCATAAATGATGCAAAAACTGTTTCCTGTGAAAGGTCCTGGCTCAGATTTACTCCGCAAGAGGTTGAATAGTAAAGCGCATCCACAATGTCCCCGTCGGAACGCATCACCTGGCCCGCAGTAGCGTTTACGGCCTCGCTGGCACGTTCATCCCGCTTCTGATTGTTATAGACCTGATAGGAGACACTATCGTCAACATGTACATTAAATTCCGCTCCACGCCCGTTCTGCATCTGTTTGATGGCATAACTCCTGGCACAGACCGCCTGCACTTTCAGAGATTCCAGAGGATATGCAGCCGGCATCTCACTGGGTACCACAGAACAGAGATAGGTTTCCAGAGGCAGTTCATTGATAACTAAAAGACCAGCGTCTCTTTTTACAATTTCAAAGTTTCCCAGATACGAAGGATTTTCATAACCTCTTTTCAACCCAGGCAATGTAATCTCACCCTTTTCATCCTTAGGCTGGATACGCAGTATACCGTCATTCAAATAAGGACTGTCAGCTGTCAGCGTCAACGGGTCCGCAGCACCATGCTCTTCTGTTGTCTCTCCATACTGCAGCACATAATCTGTACTGCACTGAAGCGTCACGCTGTTATGGTACTCACCCGCATAATCATCCGTCTTGATGAGCACACGTATAAGGGGATTTTGTGCATCTGCCGTCTGCGTATCTCCAGAGGACGCCGCTTCGTCTTTGACCTTGTTTTCCTGGCTTTTATCTTCCTGCGCCTCTTTCTGCTCTTCTGTGCTTTTCTGGTCATTCACGCTTTCTTTTTCATTGGATTTCTTTTTATCCGTTTTAGATTCCCGGGTTTCTTTTTGTCCTGCCAGATCAGTCTGAATTGTCTCCTGCAATTTATTCAGGACATCATCACCCTTTTTTTTATAAGTGTCATAAAAACACAGCAATAAAAAAGCCATGATACAGCCGCTTAATATAAGAATTTTTCCAAAGGTATTGTCATCCTTCATTCTTTGCTCCTGTTTTCTCTTCATTTATATATTAGTATATCCAAAAACAGGAGAAAAAGAACGCAAAATTAGGACATAGTGTTTTTTTAACGAAAAATCAAAAATCCGGCATTTTTCATCTTCCGGCAATACATTTCACATCCAATGTGCCTGCCAAAAGCTTCAAAATACCGGAATCTGATCATTTCCTGGATTATTTACATTCAAACCCAAATTTGTAAACCGTAGTCGTATCATAAACTTCCCCTGCTTTTAAAATAGAAGAAGGGAAATTTTCATGATTTGGAGCGTCCGGGAAGAATTGGGTTTCCAGACATAAGCCGCTTCTCTTCTGATAAGGGATACCGCCTTTTCCGATCTGAGTTTTCTCAATAAAGTTACCTGTATAGAACTGCACGCCTGCGCAATCCGTGTAAACCTCCATTGTTCGTTTGCTTGCCGGATCCGTCACTTTCGCTATCCTGCGCAGTTTTTCTTCCCCGTTTTGATTCAGCACAAAATTGTGGTCATATCCATGAGCCAGCTGAATCTGTTCGTATGTATCATCAATATCATCACCGATACGTCTTGTTTTTCTGAAATCCATAGGAGTACCTTCCACGTTTCTCAGTTCTCCTGTGGGAATAGACTCTGCATCAATTACGGTAAATGCATCCGCATCCATCCATAAAGTATGATCCAGGATCGTTCCTTTATCATGTCCGGCAAGATTAAAATAACTGTGATTTGTCATATTCGCTATGGTATCCGCATCGGAAACACCGGTATAGTGGATTTTGATTTCATTTTCATCTGTCAGTGTATAAGAAACCGATACATCAAAGTTTCCTGGTAGACCTTCATCGCCATCCGGACTGTGATGTGTAAATTTTACCGTAGCTTCATCTTCCAGAAGTTCCATATCCCAGATTGCCTTATCAAATCCCCTGGTACCGCTGTGAAGACTGTTCTCATTCTCATTTTGCTCCATCTGATATTCTACACCGTTAATGGTCACTTTAGCTTTCCCGATACGATTGCCGTTTCTTCCAATAACCGCTCCAAAGAAACCGCCGTTTGCAACGTAATCCGTTACATCCTCATATCCTAAAATAACATCTTCAATATGGCCCTTTTCATCCGGCACCGTTGCAGACACCAATGTAGCACCATAATTTGTCACTTCAATCCCCAAGCCGTTTTTATTCATAATCGTAACAATTTTGGCCTCCTGGCCATCTCCGGTTTTCCCAAACAAACTCGTCATCATCCCCATATTTTTTGTCCTCTCCTTTAAGTTTTCTATCATTTTTATTCTTTTTATACGATGCCATTATTATACACCCAGTCCAAAAAGCTTACAACTTGTTTTTCCACATTTTTCAAACCGGTACGCCAGAAAACAATTTCGGTCATCCCCTTATGAATAACGCAAAAAAGAACATCTGCTAAGCAAATGTTCTTTTTTATTGTAAGCCCCAAAGTGCCGTTTCCTATCTTTTGACTCCTAGCAAAGCTAGGTGGGTAACCGCAACTGCGACGTCTGTCTTCCACTGCAAACGGTGGCCTGACATCCTTCACAGCAATGTAGGAATCCCATAAAAGTACATGTAGGTTCAAAATGATAGGATTGTCGAACACCCCAGGTAACTTAAGATATATAACTTTATAACAATATTATACTCTAGTATTCATCTAATTTCAATATATAATTCAAGAAAGAATGATTTACCAGAAATTATGAATTTTTGCACAAATACCGTTCTCAATTATCGCACCTTTATTTTTAAATGTCAAGCATTTAACAATCCATTTTCATGATTTTATACTTATTTTACATTTTAAAAATTTTACTATTTTTCTTTTCCAATTTATGATATGATAAAGAATGAATTTAATTCTTTATCACATTAGAGTGTGTTATCAAATTCCTTTCCGAGCAGCTGTCGGAAAGGAATTTCAAACACGCTCAAACAGAACAGGAGGAAACAACTATGAGTACGTATTCAGAAATTACACCTGATATTCTCGCTCTTTCCAAGCTGGCAACTGATACCAGCCAGATCAACACGGAGCTGTACACAAAATACGAAGTAAAAAGAGGTCTTCGTGATATTAGTGGTAAGGGCGTTCTTGCAGGTCTGACCGACATCGCAGAGATCCGCTCCTATACCGTTGTAGACAGCGAAATGATTCCTTGTGAAGGCAAACTCTTCTACCGCGGCATCGATGTGGAAGACATCGTCCAGGGCTTCATCCATGATGACCGTTATGGCTTTGAAGAAGTAACTTATCTGCTTCTTTTCGGGAAACTTCCAACGGAAGAGCAATTACGTGATTTTTCCAACCTGCTTGCTACATACCGCACACTGCCCACCAGCTTTGTCCGGGATATCATTATGAAAGCTCCAAGCCAGGATATGATGAACACCCTTGCACGAAGCGTACTGACACTTTATTCCTACGATGACAGGGCAGATGACGTATCTATTCCAAATGTCCTCAGACAATGCCTGCAGTTAATCAGCCTTTTCCCTATGCTTTCTGTATATGGCTACCAGGCATACAGCCACTATCACGATGGCAACAGCCTTTTCATCCACTCACCCCAGCCGGAATTATCTACTGCTGAAAACATTCTTCACATTTTACGCCCAAACAGTAATTTCACAAAACTGGAAGCTAAGATTTTAGACGTTGCACTGATTCTCCATATGGAACATGGCGGCGGTAATAACTCTACCTTCACAACCCATGTAGTATCTTCATCCGGTACGGATACTTACTCTTCTATGGCTGCTTCTCTCGGATCTTTAAAAGGCCCGAAACACGGCGGAGCAAATATTAAAGTAGTCAAGATGTTTGAAGATATGAAAAAATCGGTAAAAGACTGGTCTGATGAAGGGGAAATCAAAAATTACCTGAAACGCCTGTTAAACAAAGAAGCATTTGACCACGCAGGACTGATCTATGGAATGGGACACGCGGTTTATTCCCTGTCTGATCCAAGAGCAAATATATTTAAATCCTTTGTAGAGAGCCTTTCCAAAGAAAAAGGAAGGGAAGAAGAATTCAAGCTCTACTCCATGATTGAGCGCCTGGCTCCCCAGGTTATCGGAGAAGAACGTAAAATCTATAAAGGTGTAAGCGCCAACGTAGACTTCTACAGTGGATTTGTTTACAGTATGCTGGATCTTCCCACGGAATTATTCACCCCTATCTTTGCAATCGCACGTGTTGTGGGATGGAGCGCACATCGTATTGAAGAATTGGCAAACAACGGAAAAATTATCCGTCCTGCTTACAAGAGTGTTGCAAAGCATAAAGAATATACACCTCTTCACGAACGTCCGGAGGCTGAATAAGCTTATTCTATGAATTATAAAAAGAGTTTCAACCAGTCAGATAAGCGGTTGAAACTCTTTTATTATATTTACCAGAATGTTTTCATGGACTTCCTGGTAATCAATACAAACCATACCATTACAATCAGTCCGATTGCCAGAATAATTAAGGATCCCAATCCTAAAAGTTTAAAATAATCGCCAATAAGGCTTACAATTCCAATGATCAGCAATACGATACCAAATACCAGAAGTCTTGGTGTCATATATTTGATGTATCCTGCCTTATCTTTACACTTTGAAACTGAGATATCTCTGGACAACAAAACATTTTCCTTTATTTCACCCTTTGTTTTCATCAGATAAAATGCATACAAAACGTATACACCGCAGCCTACGAAAAGTAAATCCATGAGCATGTACATACTATCCATAACAAAATCCTACCTTTCCAAGACTCCGCTTACATATTTAAGAACTTTTTCACGATGTCTTTCATCTCATTTACTTCTACAACAGTATCGTGAAGTACGGGAGCTGTTCTGATTTCTTCAATTGCACCTGGAACTTTCACTTTAGAAAGCTCACAAAGTTCGTCCACCAGTTCAAAATCTGTCATTGCATCATACTTCATATCAATCGCATCCATAACGCTCCTTGTAAACTTATAAGGGCTTGCAGTAGACGCAATTACAGACTTGTTATGATCTCTGTTTTCTGCTTCATATTTCTTAAATACACAGGAAGCTACCGCCGTGTGGGTATCCATGATATATCCCGTCTTACGGTATACAGAGGCAATTTCCTGTGCCGTCTCTTCTTCCGTAGCATAATTTCCATAGAAATCCGAAAGCTGTGCTTTCATTTCTTCTGTAATGTCATACTTTCCTTCTTTGCCAAGGGCTGCCATCATTTCCAGATTCTTATCCGCATCTTGTCCGGCAATCTTATAGATCAACCGCTCCAGGTTACTGGAAATCAGAATATCCATAGATGGTGATGTAGTAAGGATAAATTCACGATTTCTGTCATATGTACCTGTTGTAAAGAAATCATACAGCACTTTGTTGTCATTAGAGGCACAAATCAGCTTGTCAATGGGCACACCCATATTTTTAGCGTAATATGCAGCCAGAATATTTCCAAAGTTACCGGTTGGCACAACCACATTGATCTTCTCGGATTTGCCTATCTCTTTGGAAGCATATAATTTTGCATAGGCATATACATAATAAACCACCTGTGGAACAAGACGACCGATATTAATAGAGTTGGCTGAAGAAAACTGGTATCCGGCAGCTGCCATCTGTGCTTCCAGCTCCTTATCACCGAATATATTCTTCACACCTGTCTGCGCATCATCAAAGTTACCGTTAATGCCTACAACAAAAGTATTCGCACCCTTCTGGGTAACCATCTGCTTTTCCTGAATAGGGCTTACACCGTCTTTGGGATAGAATACCACAATTCTGGTTCCCGGTACATCTGCAAAACCAGCCAGCGCTGCTTTACCGGTATCCCCTGAGGTAGCAGTCAGAATTACGATTTCATTTTCCACATTATTCTTTTTCGCTGAAGTCGTAAGCAAATGAGGCAGAATTGAAAGTGCCATATCTTTAAATGCAATGGTAGCGCCGTGAAACAGCTCCAGATAATAAGCGCCGTCTTCTTTAATAATCGGTGCAATCTCAGTGGTATCAAACTTTTCATCGTAAGCTTTTGCAATACAGGATTTTAACTCTTCTTCCGTAAAGTCCGTAAAAAACAGCTTCATAACTTCATATGCCGTCTCTGTGTAGCTCATACCTGCCAAAGTCTCCATATCCACATCTAATGCAGGAATAGCGGATGGAACAAATAGCCCACCGTCTGCGGATAATCCCTTTAAAATTGCCTGGGAAGCTGTTACTGCAGTTTCATTACTTCTCGTACTTTTGTATAACAAATCCATCGTCTTCATCCTTTACATTGGTTTAAATTATATTCTTTAAGTACAGATTATAGCATACCTTTTCAAAGTACACAAGCCGAAAAAAGGCAGCTGCACAAAAACGCAGCCGCCATTTTATCAATAACCTTCGTATGTAAAAAATTCATGTCCGCCATACACGAACAATTTCTGCAATTTGGTGTCAAACCAGTTGACATTGATCTGGTCTGCACTGGATCTTGCGATAAAGTACAATGCACCTTCTGAATAATCTTCACCATTTAATGCACGGTCAACGGCTTCAATTGTTTCATCCGAAATCGTAACACTGTCAATCCTTCCGTCTGCCGTTGGAGAAAACTGCGGATCACCATTTACCCGCTCCCATACAACGTCATATATGCTATCCGGAAAATGACTGTTGTTTACTCTGTTAAGTACTACATTTGCCACCAGAATCTTACTTTTCATATCCCCGCCGGTCGCTTCCGCTTCCACTATGCGAAGAAGTGCATTGTAATCTTCCACAGGCATATGGTTGTCCTTCACAATCTGTGACGCACTGTAACCAACTGTTCCTGCCGGCTCCATGCCCTTTTCAATTGTCATCCTGTTTACTTCTCTCCTGCTGGCTTTGGATGCCCCCACCAGTACTTCCTCTCCTGCTCCTGATACTTCCTGTGCTTTTGAAGACCTGGACAGTTCTTCCATACTGGATATACAGTTCATGATACCCATTAGGCCTGCCTGGAACTTTTTATCTTTCGCCTTTTGCGGTGTTTCGTCTGTAACCGCATTCTGTTGTGTAACGGCATATACCTTGTTCTTACCGCCATCACTGAAGCCGACTGCACAAAGCAGGACAACAGTACTTATAACTGCAACAAAAGTAGCAGCTACGCAATTAATACGGCATCCGCGGTATCTTCGTCTGAACAAATATTTTTTTAATTTGTACAACTTCCTAACTAGCGATTTTAACAGCCACATACGGCGTTCCTCATCTTTCCTAAAATAATTGCTCCCCTTTATAATTGTATTTTTAAATATTTAAAAACAAAAACAATTTACACAAAGCCCCCTCGCTTGTCTGTGTATTGCAATTATATTGAAAAGAAAAGAATGTGTCAAGCATGAATTCATATTTTTGTAATATCTTACATGTACAATTTTTCATCACATTGTATCTATGTGCATTATTCATATTTATTTCAATATTTTTATGCATATTTTTATTAAATATTACTAGTTCTTTTTCCTGGCTTTTTACCATTTTTATGGATTATTTTTCTACATTTTACAACATTTTTCTCTAACCCCCTGTATTTTTGGGCATTTTAATGCCTATTTAATCACTCAGTAATATTTTCGAAACAATTTAATTATTTTGAAATATTTTAAATAATTTTGTAAGTTGCTGGATTTGTCTGTCGGTTATTCTGCAAAATTTTATGCATCTCAAATGCTTTCATTTTCTTCCGGGAAACATTTTTTGATCACATCCGGTATAAAAAATCAATTGTTGTGCAAACTATTTAGTACCATTATCAAGGAGGTGAAAATTATGAAAAACGAATCTATTAAATGTTCCGTAAACAACTGTACTCATCATGCTGAATCAGAAAACTACTGTACACTTAACGCTATTAAAGTTGGAACTCACGAATCAAACCCAACTAAAATTGAATGTACAGACTGCGAATCTTTCGTAAACAAAAGTAAATAAATATTTTATCAGAGAGGAGCCTGCTGCTCCTCTCTATTTAATTTAAAAGCGTATTTGAATATTTTTTTGACAGCTATGCATTCCCGTATGCGTGATTGTCTGATTAGTCTGCCACTCTGAACTTGCTTTTTCTTAACATAACTGATAAAATATATCAACAAAAGATAAGGAGGACTATAAATGGGTTGTACGAATAAAAAACCTTGTACCTGTACATATGACTGCCCTCGTCACGGTAAATGCTGTGAGTGTGTGGCACATCACCGGGATCACAACGAAGGAGTGCCCGGATGCTTTTTCTCAGCAGAAGCAGAAGCTACCTATGACCGCAGTATAGAAGCACTCTGCAAAGATAATGGACTCATCTGATCTATTGTATTCTATTACATATTTAAATATGCCAGGCTTAATTGCCCGGCATAAAAAAAGCCCTGCATATTTATGAAATTTTTCATAGATATCAGGGCTTTTCTATTTCAAATATATAATGCTGTTTTAATAATTGCGGCAACATGCTTTTTTTCTGCAACTAATCTGCCATTATATCATGAATTGCAGAGACTGAATTATATTGATCAGCCATTACATCATGAATTGCAGAGATTAGCTTAAATTTATTCTGCCACCATATTATTAATTGCGGTAACTAATGCATGAATGGATGCCTGGATAATATCCTGGTCTACGCCTGCACCCCAGAAAAGTATGCCGTCTTTATTGCGAATACCCACATAAGCGATCGCTTTAGAGCTGGAGCTCTGTTCCAATGCATGCTCCTGGTAAGTGATTAAATCGTATTCCAGACGGAATTGTTTCTTAAGAGCATTGCTTACTGCGTTTAGACGTCCGTTTCCGGCTGCGATTGCAGTACGGCTTTCTCCGTTTACATCCACAACTACTTCCGCTATAATGCCATTATGCTGTTTGAAGTGTACTTCTGTAATATCGTAAGGCGTTGCAATGTCTTCGAATTTGTCCTTGAACAACTGGAAGATTTCTTCCGGCATAAGTTCTTTGTGCTGTTCGTCTGATACAGATTTTGCCGCATATCCCATGGCTTCTCTCATCTTTGCCGGTAAGTTCAGGCCGAAATTCTGTTCCAGAATATATCCGATTCCGCCTTTTCCGGACTGGCTGTTAATGCGAATAACATCTGCTTCATAGAGCCTTCCCACATCCGTAGGGTCAATTGGCAGGTATGGAACTGTCCACTGGTCACAGTCATGGTCTTCACGGTATTTCATGCCCTTGGCAATTGCATCCTGGTGGGAACCGGAGAATGCTGCAAATACCAATGCGCCGCTGTATGGGCTTCTCATATCGATCTTCATTCCGGTAAACTCTTCATAGGCATCACAGACTGCCGGCATATTGCTAAAGTCAAGTTCCGGATCTACCCCCTGGGAATACATATTCATTGCCAGTGTTACGATATCCACGTTACCAGTACGTTCTCCATTTCCAAACAATGTGCCTTCGATTCTGTCGGCACCAGCCAGAATACCTAATTCCGCATCCGACACACCGCATCCTCTGTCATTGTGTGGATGCAGGGAAACAATTACATTTTCACGGTATTTCATGTTATCGCACATATATTCAATCTGGCTTGCGTAAATATGGGGCATGGAATGCTGTACGGTACTGGGCAGATTGATGATTACCTTATTGTCAGGCGTTGGCTGCCAGACTTCCAAAACTGCATTACATACTTCCAGAGAATATTCCACTTCTGTTCCCGTAAAGCTCTCCGGACTGTATTCGAAAGAAAAATTCCCTTCGGTTTCTGCCGCCAATTTCTTTAATAATGCCGCACCTTCCACTGCAATATTCAGTATTTCTTCTTTGGATTTCTTGAATACCTGTTCTCTTTGTGCATAAGAAGTGGAGTTATATACATGGACAACTGCTTTTTTTGCTCCTTTTAATGCATCAAAGGTCTTACGGATGATGTGCTCTCTCGCCTGTGTCAGCACCTGAATGGTTACGTCATCCGGAATTAAATTTTTCTCAATTAAAGCTCTCAAAAACTGATATTCTGTATCTGAGGCTGCCGGAAAACCAACTTCAATTTCTTTGAAACCGACTTTTACCAGCAATTTGAAAAAATCAATCTTCTGATCTAACGACATGGGTACGATCAATGCCTGATTTCCATCTCTTAAGTCAACACTACACCAGATTGGCGCTTTTTCAATATATTCTTTCTTTGCCCAGTTCATTGCATTTACCGGCGGCATAAAATACTGCCTTGTGTACTTATTCACGTTATTCATATTTCTGATCTCCTTTTCTTTTTGACTTTGACAGCATTGCTTGATTTTGTGGCAATGCATTTCCATTTGTTCCATTTATATGTTGATAATCGTCTGCAATTGTTAAATGTTAGATAACAACGTATTTTTGGAAACAAAAAAAGCCTTTCGTCTCCTGACAATCCTGTTGTCATTTAGAGACGAAAGACTAAAATATACTTGTCTTGCGCGGTACCACTCTATTTTATGAATTTCTTCATACACTCATCAGATACGGATTCTATGGAATCTTATATCCTACCCAGATAACGGTTGGGGATCCGTCTGCGTCTACTTTTCTCTATCCAGCATTTAAACTTTATTAAGAATTTGGGGCAGCCGCTCCAAGGTGAGTTCCAATTTCTTCCTCAACTGTCTCGCATCAACCGACAGCTTTCTGTAATCAGAAATAATTGTACTATTCCTCTTCATTGCATTTACTCTTATCAACTATAGTATTAACAATATCACTTCTTTCATAAATTGTCAATTAGTTTTTAAGGAAAAATATTTCGTTGTCAGTTCCGCATCTGCGTTAGTAATTGGCGGTGCCAGGAATATTTCTTCCGTCATATCTTCGTCTACCACATATATCAGCGTATAATTTAATGTTTCACCCGGCTGAATAGTACGGAAGAAAAATTGGTGGATTCTGTCATTGCCTTCCACATTCTGCGGCTGGTCGAAATAGACCGGACCTTCCAGACTTGGCCAGTTTTCCATTGGAACAGCCATACTTTCCCATTTGCTATCCATATCATATGTACCGTCTCCCCGCGGCTGAAGCCTTGCCGTACTCAAGGATAAAGGTGCATCCACTGATTGGTCCGCATAATTTTTTACCTGGACATCCACTACCAGGAATTTACTTCCCACTGAATCTTCTGTGCTTTCATCTATTGACAACCTGCCCTCCTCATCCAGCTTCTGGCGAAGATGCTCACGCAGGCTGCCGTCTTCGTTCAGGCAGGATGCTATATCCTCATCGTAATTATAGAAGTATTCTTTGGGATAGTCTGCAATGGAATCTATATAATGTGCGCTCTCTATGGTGTATCCAAGTTTATTGAATCCGTCACCTATAGCAGCAAGTTCCTCATTATCAAAATCCTGAGCCTTAATTTCCTGTCCGATTGGCGCAATCCTGTCTTCTCCAACCCCTGCTTCTTTCGCCTTCTGGTATTGTTCCTCCCTTTTCTGGTCTTCCTGCTGCATTCCCTTTTCTTTTTCCTCTTCTTCCGCCGTCGGAAGTGCTACCGTTTCATCCTGTGATTTCTCTATTTCAAGCTGGTCTGCTACTTTCTTTAATTCATCAACCGGAACGTCATAATAGCCCCAAACCTCTATGACATAACCATCCTCGGGATTAAACAGGAGTACACAGTTCCCTCTTCTATATTTTTCAGCTTCCTTTACGGTAATCACATGGGCTTCCATCCCATTTAGGGTCGTCTTTTCCACATTTTCAATCTTATCCACAGAAAACTCGTTGTTTATCCGCTTAATATCCGCTGTACTCATAGGAATGATGGAAATTCCATTTCCCCAGTTATCCTCTTTACAGAATTTATTTTCGGCAAACTCTGTTGTATACCCTTCCGGCAGATACCCCGGTTTCACTTCTATTTTATTTGTACTTAATTCATAGTCAACCGTAAACTTATATGATACGGAATCATTGCTTTGTACTACTTCCTTCTGGAAGAATCCATTGGCAGCCAATGCCACTAAGGAAGTCGTTGCGATCAGTGCCGCTGCTGCTGCCGCCACCACTACTTTCTTATAAGAACGATGCTTTCCTCTTCCAGATTTTTTGCTGCGAATTTCCTGATATGCCTGATTCATTTTCTGGTCCACTATATTTGTCGTTGTAATATCTTCATTTAATATTTTTTTAACTTCTTCTTCCGAATAATTTTTTCCCATTGATTGTGGCATCCTTTCTAATACTTATTTTTTTCCATCTTTACACCATGAATAGCACATCTGCTCTATTCCTATTACTGGTTTGAATGCTTACCGGTTTGAGAGTGATTTCTTTCGCACTCTACCTGCCGGCACACGCTATGTCTTTTTGATATTCCCTGGCAAAGCTTTGCCTGGCACGCAGTAGACGGCTTTTCACCGTATGCTCATTCATTTCCAGAAGTTCAGCAATTTCTCTTGTATTAAACCCTTCTATGTAGTATAAGATCAGGATAGTACGATATTTCTCATTCAGAGAATTCAAAAGTTCTGTAAATTCCAGGTTGTCCTGTGGCAGATCCGGATCTGCCAGTTCCGGGAACTCCTCCATAAGACATAATGTCTGATTCTGTCTTAAAATGTCCTTGCAGTTATTAATCAGTATCCGAACCAGCCATGTTTTAAAATACCGTGGTTCTTTTAATGTTTCTAACTTTTCATAACACTTTAAAACCGTTTCCTGCATGGCATCTGCAATATCTTCCTCGTGGTGCAGATAAGATTTTGCTATCTTGTACATGCTCTGCTTATTTAATTCCATAAGCTTGATGAATGCCTCTTCATCATTTTTCTGTGCTTTCATTACCAGATGCTTCAATGGAACACCTCCTTTTTCAAAGTGCATTTCTTTCTCACTTTTACGTGTTTACAATCATTAGACAAATGACAATGGAAAAAGGATGCATTTTGAAAAAATTATTTTATTTTCTCATTCGAAAGAATTTTATTTATATCTCCATTAATCAGTTTCTTCTATTATAAATAGTTTCTTCTATATATAATATATAGTTATGCTTATATCTCTTCCTCCTCACTGTTCAGCAAGCGCTCTAATATTACCTGTCGGTGATTGATAAACATTTCCATCACCTGATAGCATTCTGCATCTTCATAAGAAATGGGTGAAACACTGTTATCATCAAAGGAATAGATTCCTGCATCCGGCATTCCAAGCAAGATAGGGGAATGTGTGGCTATGATGAACTGAGAACCCTCTTTTGCAAGCTGAGCTATGTATAATAAAAGCGTCAGCTGTCTCTGTGGTGACAATGCCGCTTCCGGCTCGTCCAAAATATAAACGCCGTCTCCCCGAAACCGATTCTGGACAATCGCCAGAAAACTTTCCCCATGGGATTGATGATGCAGTGATTTTCCTCCATATCCACTCAGAAACCCCGGGTCCATCATGGTTCCACCAACCGTTGTCCTGGCTAGCTCCTCCATCTGCGTAGCCACATTGTAAAAGCTCTCCGCTCTTAAGAAAAACCCGTCCTTGGCTTTGCGAATGCCTTTAACAATGCGCAGATACTTCCATAAATCCGTATGGGTATCCTTTGATGAAAAATTGTAATTAACACTGCCGCCCTCCGGATTAAAGCCATATGCCACTGCAATGGCTTCTAAAAGCGTTGATTTCCCGGAACCATTTTCACCCACAAAAAAGGTGATATTGTGCTCAAAATCCAGCGCTTTTATAGACGTTAGCGCTTCTATCTCCCTGTAGTAAACATACGGGTCTGTTTTTTCCCATTCTATTTTTATTGATCGTATGTATTTATGATCCATATAGCTTCCCCCTTTTATAAGTCAAACAAACTCAGCTGGGTTACCTGATAGTTCTTCTGATAGCCATAAATGATATCCTGCATCTTATAGCGTATTCCGAACTTTTCGCATTCCTTTGCGAATATTCCCCATAATTTCTTAGCTTTCGGACTTCTGCACTCATAATAACTGCCAAACCGTTTGATATATTTCTCCGCCAGTTTTTCACCTGGGAATATTTCTTCCAACTTCCCAAAATACCATTCTCTTTGGTTCTGGCGCAAGGTAACACCAAACGCGGGATAGATAAATTTACCACCCATTTCCGCCGTTTTTCGTACTATGCGCAGTATATTCTCTTCGCTGTCTTCTATAAAAGGAAGCACCGGCATCAGCAAAATTCCTGCGAAGATACCATGGCTTGAAAGTTCTCCCAGGGCTTCAAAACGCCTGGAAGAAGGTGCCACCCCGGGCTCTATTTTCTTACATAATTCATCGTCTGCTGTGGTTACCGTAATCTTGCACAGAACAGGGGAATGCTCCTGTATCCCCTCCAGTATATCCATATCTCTTGTAATAAGCGGACTTTTTGTGGCTATTGCAGCGCCAAATCCGAAAGCGTCCACAAGCTCAAGCGCATGCCTGGTGAGCATCAGGCTCTTTTCAAATGGATTATAGGGATCACTCATAGCACCTGTTCCCACGACTCCTGTTTTTACTTTTCTCCGCAAATCATCCCGGATGATCTGCAAGGCGTTTTCTTTTGCCCTCACCCGGTCAAAATCATCAATTCGGTAACACTCCGAACGGCTGTCACAGTAAATGCAACCATGGCAGCACCCCTTGTAAATATTCATATTATAATTAATGCCAAACCAGTAATCCGCACTCTTTGTTTTGGTTACTATGGTCTTAGCCGGTATGTATTCCATATATTCTCCCATCCGCCTGAATCTGGTTCTCTGCGCAGGCTTTTCTCTGTATTCGACTATTATACTGCCTTTCAAAAAACAGAACAATTGTTTTTTTAGATTTCCTTTCATTTTCCAATTGCTTTTTTCTAAATATCACTTATAATGAGATTATCAAGACAGAACAGGAGTGATTATCATCGAAGCGTTAAAAGACGGCTATCTGAATATTCACGATGCCGAAATCTACTACCGCATATATGGCGATAGTGATAATGAAAATACTATATTATTCATTCATGGAAATGGAGAAGACTGGACCTGCTTTCAGCGTCAGTTAGAAGTATTTTCCAAGGATTACCGAGTAATTACCATGGACAGCCGGGGACATGGCCGTTCCATGGCTGCTGATACAACGATTACTCTGAAGCAGATTGCAAAAGATGCAGTTATGCTGCTTCAAAAGCTGGGGGTTACCCATGCGGCACTGATCGGATTCAGTGACGGGGCAAATGCGGCACTGGAAATTGCCTTAAACTCAACATTTAAAATAGACTTTCTGGTTCTTGCCGGAGCCAACCTGTCCCCATCCGGTGTGAAATTTACCGTGCAGTTTCCAATTATCATTGGCTATTATTTATGTTCCTTTATAGCAAAATTTGATAAAAAGGCATTACACAATGCCTCCGTCTTGGGACTTATGGTAAAGGAACCCCATGTACGCCCGGAAATGCTTGCCAAGATTACCGTTCCTACCATGGTAATTGCCGGACAGCACGATATGATCAAAGAGCAGCACACAAAACTGATTGCCCACTCTATTCCCAAAGCGCAATTAAAAATCATTCCTGGTGCCACCCATTTTGTTTTTGGAAAATGGGCAGATGAGACGAACCATATGATTTTGACATTTTTAAAAACCCCGCCAAAGCATTAGCTCCCGGCGGGGTTTTTTTGCAGTTATGCAGTTTTTATAAACTGGCTGTTGTACAGATCCGCATAGAATCCATTCTTCGCCATTAGCTCATCGTGGTTCCCCTGCTCTACAATATTACCGTCTTTCATAAACAGTATCAGGTCTGCATCACGAATCGTAGACAATCTGTGGGCAATTACAAAGCTGGTACGTCCCTTCATCAGATAATCCATCGCTTTCTGGATACGCACTTCCGTTCTTGTATCAACGGAACTTGTAGCTTCATCCAGGATTAAGATCTTCGGATCTGCAAGGATCGCCCTCGCTATGGTCAGAAGCTGCTTCTGGCCCTGGGATATATTACTGGTCTCTTCATTTAATACCATATTATATCCCCCTGGCAGTGTCTTAATAAAATTGTGGGCATGTGCCGCTTTAGAAGCCTCGATTACTTCTTCATCGGTAGCACCCAGACGGCCGTACCGGATATTTTCCATAATCGTTCCGTTGTACAGCCAGGTATCCTGTAATACCATACCGAACATTTCACGGAGTTCACTTCTGTTGAAATTCCGAAGATCATGGCCATCCACCTTGATGGAACCGGTATTGACATCATAAAAGCGCATGAGAAGCTTTATCATTGTGGTCTTTCCTGCTCCTGTCGGTCCCACGATCGCGATCTTCTGACCCTCATTGATATGAGCTGAGAAATCATGAATCGTGATATGATCCGGATTGTAGCCAAAGCTTACATGCTCAAATTCAACATTTCCCTGTAAGTTGTCGATATGAACCGGATTTTCAACCTTCTGATCTTCTTCATCCTCCTCCAGGAATTCAAATACACGTTCCGATGCGGCTGCTGTAGCCTGCAGCATATTGGTTACCTGTGCAATCTGCTGGATTGGCTGGGTAAAGTTACGGATATACTGGAAAAAGGACTGTATCTGACCTACCTGAATGCTTCCTTTGATTACTAAGAAGCCGCCAAGAAGAGCAACCATAACGTATCCCAGATTACCTACAAACTGCATAATAGGCATCATCATTCCGGAAAAGAACTGAGATTTCCATGCAGATTCATATAATTTCTGGTTTGTTTCTTTAAATTCTGTTACAACCGAATGTTCCTTGTTAAATACTTTTACAATATTGTGACCGCTGTATACTTCTTCCACCTGTCCGTTTACATCTCCCAGGAATTTCTGCTGCTGCTGGAAGAATTTCTGTGAAAACTTCATAACCCTGCTGATAATCAGCATAGAGATCGGAAGAATCAAAAGGGCACAGATTGTCATAATAATATTGATGCGCAGCATCATGATGAATACACCAATCAGCATGGTAACTGAAGTTATCAGCTGGGTAACACTCTGATTCAAGCTCTGTCCCAGCGTATCCACATCATTGGTGATTCTGGAAAGTATTTCACCTGTAGTTCTGCTTTCAAAATACTTCATCGGCATACGGTTAATCTTGTGTGATATATCTTTTCTCAAATTATACGATACATCATTGGAGATCCCAGACATAATGAATCCCTGTATAAAGGAGAGACAGGCACTCATCACATATAATCCCAGCAGCGTAAGGAGAATCTCTCCAATTTTATCAAAGTTAATACCGCCGGTTCCATTGATTTTGCCCATTAATCCGTTAAAAATTTCTGTCGTTGCATTACCTAAAATAGTAGGTCCGATGATTGCAAATGTGGTACTGGCAATCGCGAAAACCATCATAATCAAAAAGCGGAATTTATATCTGCCCATATATCCTATGAGCTTCTTCATCGTTCCCTTAAAATCTTTTGCTTTCTCACCCGGAACCATCTGTCCGCCCGGTCCCATTGGTCCACGGGCCCTGTTGTGTTTCTCATTACTCATTGGACAATTCCTCCTTTGACAATTGTGATGCTGCAATCTGATAATATACGTCGCAGTTTTTCAGTAATTCCTGATGTGTTCCGACACCTGCTACTTTGCCTTCATCCAGAACGATGATCTGCTCTGCATGGAGAATCGTACTGATACGCTGTGCAACAATAATCGTTGTGGCATCTTTCGTTTCCCTTTTCAACGCTCCTCTGAGGGCAACATCCGTCTTATAGTCCAGCGCTGAGAAACTATCGTCAAAGATATAGATCTCAGGTTCTTTTGCTATTGCTCTGGCAATGGAAAGCCTCTGCTTCTGTCCTCCGGACACATTAGTTCCGCCCTGGGCAATCGGTGAATCAAATTTTTCATCTTTTTCCTGGATAAAGTCATATGCCTGGGCAATTTCAGCTGCTTTTGCCACTTCTTCATCCGTTGCATCCTCCTTGCCGTAACGCAGGTTGGTAGCAATCGTTCCCGAGAACAGGACACCCTTTTGAGGTACATATCCGATTTTATCATGAAGCTCATGCTGGCTCATTTCCCGGACATCCACACCATCTACGAGAATCTGTCCCTCTGTCACGTCGAAAAATCTTGGAATCAGATTTACCAATGTGGACTTACCGCATCCGGTACTTCCGATAACCGCCGTTGTTTGACCCGGTTTCGCTGAAAAGCTCAGGTTGGAAAGTACACTCTCCTCTGCTTCTGGATAGGTAAAGGAAACATTTTTAAATTCTACAAGACCTTTCTTGCTTCTGTCTGCTTTTTTTGGATCTTTTGGATCATGAAGAATCACTTCTGTTGCCAGTACTTCATTAATACGTGAAGCAGATACACTTGCTCTTGGCAGCATAATGGAAAGCATGGTAAGCATCAGGAAGGACATAATAATCATCATGGTATACTGGATAAATGCCATCAGGTCACCAACCTGCATATTTCCGTTATCAATTCCGGCTGCACCTTTCCATACAATCAATACCGTAATTCCATTCATGATAAACATCATAAGCGGCATCATAAATGTCATACAGCGGTTTACAAAAAGATTTGTCTTCATTAAATTGTGGTTAGCGGTTTCAAAACGATCTTCCTCATGTTTCTCAGTACTGAAAGCACGGATAACCGGAACTCCCTGAAGGATTTCTCTGGATACCAGATTCAGACGGTCAATTAATTTCTGCAGAGACTGGAACTTTGGCATGGCTACACTAAAGAGAATACCCACTACCACCAGAATTGCACCTACCGCAACCGCAATAATCCACGCCATTGACTTATTGGTACCAAGTGCATGTATAACACCTCCAATACCCAGGATAGGCGCATAGAGGACAATACGGAAAAGCATTGTCATTAACAGCTGTACCTGCTGGATATCATTGGTACTTCTGGTAATCAGAGACGCTGTGGAAAATTTATCAAATTCTGCATTGGAAAACGAAATTACTTTTTCAAATACCTTTTCACGCAGGTCACGGCTTAAAGAAGCTGCCACCCGGCAGGATAAGAACGTAACCAAAACGGCTGCAATCATAATGGTCAGGGCAAATGCCAGCATGACAAGACCGGACTTCAAAATATAATTTGTCTGCATACTATCCATGTCGATTCCCTGTGCCTGATATTCCGTTTTCACAAAATTAATCGATGACTGTGTAATAATGGATTCCGGCATCTTATCCAGTTGTTCACTCATGCCCTCCATCACTTTATCCATCTGCTCTTTTGGCATCTGGGAAAATACCGCAAACGGATCAGTGCCTTCCGGCAGCTTCATCTGAGCCAGAATTTCTTTGCTCTGATCAGAATCCGATGTGAGGCCGTACACCATCAGCATAGGCTTTCCGAAAACCGTATTTAATTGCTCTCTGGTTTCTTTGTTTACCTTATTCAGTGACCACATGTCATTTTCCAGTGAATAATTTTCCTTCACCAGATTCGTGGCATCCTCATCCATAAAGATAAACAGTTTATCCATGGTTTCTCCGCGGATTGTATCTGCAACGGCATCTTCGATACCATTTTGCTGAATACCCACATTTACAATCTTCGAAGTATAATCAGGCAATGACAAATCACAATAAGCCTGAAGGAACAGCAACAGGACAATTACCAGTATTATCCCAGCTGATTTCTTTAGATACTTAAAAATTTTAAACATAATATCTCCTCTCATTACTGCTAAAGTATTTCATAAGTATATCATTTTAACGTGGCAGTTCAAAATCGAAAGCTTCTTTTGGAATACTATCTGTCAATTTTACAAGATTTTTCTGAATCTTTTCCATAATACGTAAATATTCCGCAAGCTCCGTTTCTGTCAATCCGTCGTAGATGTCCTCAACTGCTTTCCTGAAAACATCTCTGGTACGTTCTGCTGTCTCTTTTCCACGTTCGGTTATGTAAACCCTCTGGGTTCTCATATCCTTTTCATCTGCTTTCCGGCTGATCAGCCCTGCCGCTTCCATTCTTTTAATCATCACAGTCAGCGTAGCCGGCTTTATGCAAAGGTTCTTTGCTATCCGGGTCTGGCTGCATCCCTCTACCTGAGAAATAAACATCAGCAGCCTGGGGTCTCCCTTATAGAGCTTCTCACTGTCCAGTTCATGGCGGAGATAACGAAACTCATATCTCTGTATCGCCCATTCACTGAATTTGACCTTTGCACATAAATCCATGTCCATCTTATTCACCCCTATCTGTACGTCATTTGAAGTCTCGTTTTTTAGTTAGACATCTAACGAATATATTATCACCCGTTATTTTCTAATTCAACAAAAAAATTCTAAATTTTTTATAAAGTTTGACATCTAACTAATTGATTTTTACTTGCCAAATGATAAAAATTATTATATACTATTCAAAACAAACGTTAACGTCAGCATAAGGGAGTAGTTAGCACACATGTGCAGCAGGGTCAACATACTGATAATTAATTATCTGGTTCTGCTTTAAATAACGAGACTTATCTGCAGAGATTCTATCTGCGGATAAGTCTTTTCTTATGGGCTGCAGCACCGTTTTGAAAATCCATAAACTTACCCAGGAGGAAAGAAATGAATTTAGCAGAATTGTTTATTTTAGCAGTAGGACTGTCTATGGATGCGTTTGCCGTATCCGTATGCAAGGGCTTATCCATGCCCAAAAGTACATTTAAAAAATGTTGTATCGTAGGGCTTTATTTCGGTATATTTCAGGCAGTCATGCCGCTCATCGGATATTTTCTGGGCGTGCAGTTTAAAGATTACATAACCAGTATCGACCATTGGATCGCTTTTATACTGCTTGGAATCATTGGTATTAATATGATTCGGGAAGCTCTTAGTAAGGAGCAGGAATGCTGTAATGACTCCCTGGATATGAAGTCCATGCTGGTACTTGCCGTTGCCACCAGTATTGATGCCCTGGCTATAGGGGTTACCTTTGCCTTCTTAAGCGTAGATATCGTCCCTGCCGTCTCCTTTATCGGAATCGTAACTTTTGCATGTTCTTTTATCGGTGTGAAAATCGGCAATATCTTCGGCGCACGCTACAAATCGAAAGCAGAACTGGCAGGCGGAATTATTTTGATTCTTATGGGATCGAAGATTCTTATAGAACACTTAGGGATATTTTAAAATATTATATTAAAATTTTAAAATTGTTGTTTTAAAATTGTTCTAAAAAATATGCACAATAGAACTTGCTTTTTTCTCAATTTGTTGCTATAATATGCATCAACGGAGTGTGGCGTAGCTTGGTAGCGCGCTCGGCTGGGGGCCGAGAGGTCGCAAGTTCAAATCTTGTCACTCCGATGATGAAAACACACATAAACACTGACTTTCCGAGATATGAAAGTTGGTGTTTTTTGTTTTTTAAAGGGCTGTTTTAACACTGTTCTTATTGGTTCATTTTTTGTGCTTTCAGTACTGATATTGAATTTACTGTTTTCATAATTTCTTCTTAAATTAAAATAAGCCCATAACTGCGGTTAAGCGGATACAGGCTTGGTTTTGCTGTCTTGAGATGATTAACAGTAAGGCGCAGTCATTGTTTGCAAAGTTGCTTTTGGTGTTTGATATAATACCTAGCTCCATTACTTTTCGTCCAGCTAATCTCAGCAGCGTATCCAGGTGGATTACTTATAGATTTAATATTGACAAACTGGGGCGCTTCAAAGCCTGTGCTACAATTAACGTTGGCGCTATTCGTTGTACCATAATCATTGTTAACAGATACATAATATAATAAATACATCCTGGTTCTATATTTGTATCGATATAACTTAAATTGGTGGATGATTCATAAATTACACTATTATAGATTTCGTCGATTTCTCTCCTATACAATTTATACATACCATCATATCCGGATATTTGCGACCAAGTAATTTGAATACTTTTATTAGGCATTGTTGCAACACTAATAATAAGGGATGGCAGCCGTTTCCCAGATGTCCCGGAATAACACTAGAGCGTGTTTTAAAATTGCTTTCTGGCAGCTGTGCGTCCCAGTTTGTGG
>OASR01000019.1_pt1 | contig 139681 bp, 117 predicted proteins | sample 1475751 | NCBI WGS metagenome assembly OASR01 (sample SAMEA2579907, study PRJEB22360) | human gut metagenome | biome: human gut; feature: human-associated habitat; material: faeces | place: Denmark | collected 2008/2010 | reverse complement strand
CAAAAATGAATAAGTCTGTAAGCTGTTTTTCTTGCTTACAAACCTATTATACGAGGAGGAGATAACATGAGAGGAAAGACAAAGACGAGATTATCCCTGTTTCTGACCTACCTTATTTTAGGGATATTTATTATGGTTATGATAATTCCAATCTTATGGGGATTTATGACGTCATTAAAAAGTACAGGAGAAATCAGCCGGTTTCCGCCAACCATTTTTCCGGAAGCCATAGATATGGCAAACTATTATAAAGTTCTGTTTCTATCCAATTTTTCAACTTATTTTAAGAACAGCTGTGTGATAACGCTTCTGTGTGTCGTTATTTCTACTATAATAGCAGGTCATGCAGCATATGCGCTGGCAAGGTTTCACATTAAGCATAAAGAACAATTTATGTTTGCAATTCTGATGACCAGCATGGTACCGGCAGTAGCGCTGTTGATACCGCTTTACATTATTTCTGTAAAAATAGGTATTTATAATACACGGTTTATGCTGGTATTGGTCTATACAGCTTGGAGAACACCAATGCTTACCTGGATATTAAAAGGATTTTTTGAATCCACACCGGAGGCAATCGAAGAAGCTGCATTGATTGACGGGTGCTCAAGACTGCGCACATTTTACCGGATTGTAGTGCCCATTTCACAGCCCGGTATTGTATCCAGTGCGCTTCTCACCGCGGTTTATGTATGGAACGATTTCCTGGTATCTTTTACATTTGTAACAAAGGAGGAGCTGAGGACCGTATCCGTTGGTTTATATTCCTATATTACACAATACGGTGTACAGTGGGGGGAATTACTGTCAGCCGTGATGATCACGATCATTCCTATTATCATTTTGTTTATCTGCCTCCAGAAGAAATTTGTTGACGGAATGGCTGCTGGGGCGGTTAAGGGCTGAGTGTATCTTTAAGCGAGCAATAATAAGTAACTAATATGGAGTTACCAATAATAAGGTACTAGTAAAATTAATATCATAAAGGAGAAGAAGGATATGAAGATGAAGAAAGTAATGAGCATGGTTTTAACAGCAGTTCTCGCTTGCGGACTATTGGCATGCGGGCAGGGGACAAAGACAGATCAGTCAGGTGCAGGGACTGGAAAAGAAACCTCTGCAAAGACAGAAAGTGTGGCAGAGGGAGGAGCAGACCTTACCTTTTGGATTTTCTTAAACCCAGAATCTGCTGAGGATCCCAGGAATGTGGTTTTGAAAGAAATAGTAGATGACTATAATAAGAATAATACCATGGGAAATACCGTTACGGTAGAAAGTATCCACTATAGTAAATTTGAATCCCAGGCAATACAGGCAGCGGCAGCCGGAACCGGACCGGATATCATCAATATTTATACAGACATGCTAAAACAGCACATAGCCGGGGGGACGGTACAGCCTATGACAAAATATGCCGAAGAATTTATTCCTTCCATGGAGGGCTATACGTATTCTGCTGACAGCCTGAAAATTAACAATGAAATTTATACGCTGCCATGGGAAAGCCGTACATTCACCTATTGGTATCGAACCGATGTATTTGGAGACGTACCAAATTCCCTCAGTGATTTGGCGGATACGGCTGGTTCTAAATCATCAGCTCTGGAGCAGGGTTTTGTAATCGGTCTTTCCGATGGAAGTAATGCAGCAAGTTTTATGGAGTCTTTCATTCCATTCCTGAGATCTGCAGGGGGCAGGCTTTTTGATGAAAATGGAAAAGCGGTATTTAATGATGATGCCGGAGTGAAAGTTCTCCAATATATTAAGAGTCTGGTTGACAAAGGAGCAATGGATAACACTACATTAAGTCTTGGAGTTGATGATGTGGTTGATGCATTTAAAGCAGGCACAATCCTTTCCTGTAATGCAGGAACTCAAAGGGCAGCAGCCATTCGTTCTTCGGAGCTAAATGACAAGATCGCATCAGCTCCCATTCTCGGATTCGAAGATGGAAAGGAGAGTCCGGCAGTTGTTGCAGGGCAGAGCCTTGGAATCGGTAAATATTGTAAAGATACAGATGCGGCATTTGATTTTATCAAAACCTTCTATACAAAAGAAAATCAGGTCAAATGGCTGAAAGCAAATGTGCTGCCGGTTCTTTCCAGCGTATATGAGGAAGAAGAGATCAAGGATCTCGATAACTATGAAGAATTAAAGATGTGGAATGAATATGCAGCCACCGGTGAGGTGGAATTCTATCCGGAAGATTATTCGGAGCTTTCCGTGAAACTGGTACAGGCAGCACAGAACATGGTATTTAACGGAGAAGATGCTAAGACAGCATTAGATGAAACCGCAGACTGGTACAATGAGAAAAATGGATTATAGGAGGAAAAAAATAAGATGGAAAAACAGTTTCGGGAACAATATGATGTCATTATTGCAGGTGGAGGTCCGGCGGGAATTATGGCGGCACTTGCAAGTGCCAGAGTGGGAGCCGGCACGTTGATCATTGAGCGAAATGGATTTCTTGGCGGGGCAGCGACAAATTCTGTATTAGGTCCAATTTCCCCGTTTCATTTCGGAGATGAGCAGGTAATCAATGGAATTCCCCAGGAGTTCATGGATGAATTGATCAGGGTTCATGGAAGCACAGGACATTTGAAAGCCCTTGACCCATATGGAAGCGGTGCATATCTGGGTTTTTATGACAGAGAAAAATATAAGTATGTGGCAGAAGAAATGCTGCTGAAGGCAGGTGTTCATCTTTACTATCACGGCTTTATCAGTCAGGTGAAAAAAGAAGGAAATCGTGTCACCGGAGTTACTGCTATTACCAAGGCAGGAACCAGGGAGTTTGGGTGTAAAATATTAATCGATGCCAGCGGAGACGGAGATGCAGCTGTACTGGCAGGTGCAGAATATGTGTATGGAAATGAACATACAGGAAAAGCGCAGCCAGGATCTGCAATGTTTGAAATGGCTGATGTGGATACCGATAAGGTATATGATTACATTTATGAAAATCCCGGGGACTTTGAATGGATGTCGGATTTAGTTCCCATACGGGAATACAGCGACAGGCTGAAACAGCATTATTTTGTGGCGCAGGGATTTAAGAAGCTGGTGAAAAAAGCTGTTGAAGCCGGTGATTTGCATTTTGGCAGGGACAGTGTCATCGTTTTGAATGGAATTCATCCAGGAAGCATCCATTTTAATGCAACCAGAGTCAGCGGTTATGATTCCTCAAATCCTGAGGAAAAAGCAATCAGTGAGATTGAGGGCAGGCGTCAGATCGAATCGGTATCAGAATTTATGATCAAGTATGTGCCCGGATTTGAAAAATCCTATGTCAGTGTTACCAGTAATGAAGTGGGAGTGAGGGAAACCAGGCATATTAAGGGCCTCTATACGCTTACAGGCAAAGATGCCGGAGAGGGCAGAAAATTTGAGGATGTTGTATCCCGAGGCTATTTTCCAATGGATATCCATAATCCGGATGGTGCTTCGGGATACACACAAGGCAATCAGGGAGGGTGCTGGATAGATTTGAAAGATACTTATGATATTCCCATGCGCTGTCTCATTCCAATGGGAATTGACGGAATGGTCTTGAGTGGAAGATGTATTTCCGGAACCAGTGAGGCACATGGTTCTTATCGCACACAGGGAGGAATAATGGGAATAGGACAGGCATCAGGTGTACTGGCGGGACTATGTGCCCTACAGGGAATTCAGCCAAAAGATATGGATGTGCAGCAGGTACAGAAGAAACTGATCGCATTCGGAGCTTCGGTCTTCAGAGACGAGGAGAAAAAAGCAAAGGAAGAGGCTCATGCGAGGGAATGTGTCAGAGAATATATGAAAAAGCGGGAGAAATATATTACCAGGGAAGAGGTGATGAAACAGTTTTTTGAATGATAATAAAAGCAGTTGAAGGAAAGTTTTCCTTTCAGCTGCTTTTTTGTGGCAGAAGACAGAAACTGCAGGTGGATTATAAAAATAATGTCCAGATTATCCACACAACAGTCCAGCATTGTGCATTTTCATCCGTGTGGCTATTCGTTATAATGAATGCATTGTATGATATACATATTTTTAAAACAAACAAAAGAAGGAGAATGGCTATGGGAAGGTTTGGGAAAAGGTTTACGGCGGGGATACTAACAGGAGTTTTGGCTTTGCTGACTCCATTTTCACCTTTGAGCGGTGTTATGGAAGTGTATGCTGAGCAATCAGCTGAAGAGGATTGGGTAGGATTTCAGGAAAGGCTGAAATCATATGGAGGTACATGGAACAGTCCTGAATACAAAGAGGCTGTGAATGATAATATGCCCCAGACCGCACTTCAGGGAAATGGTGATACAGGAATTGTTTCTTATGGGAATGCAAAAGAAAAGACATATTTAATTTCAAAAGGTGATTTTCGAAATGGTGGAGATTTGGTTACAAGTGCACCATTTAGTGAAAATGATCGATCAATTCGACAGATTGCTTTAGGTGGAGTTACAATCAAAAAAGACAGTGATAAGAACAAATCACTTACCATACCTGATGTTACGGTTAAGGCAAGCAGCACACATGATACCTTTGTAATTAACAGGAAAGTGGCTTGCAGATGTACACAACAAACACCAAGATAGAAAATGCAAAAAATGAAAGCAAATGAACAGTCAGGAAGCAGGCGCCGCAAAGGCACCTACTTCCTGACTGTTTTCTGTAAAATGATATAAAAAGTGTGTTGCTGTTAAATTCTTTTGGCATCTCCATATTTGCATATTTTTGCTCGAAATCATGAACCATTTGATTTAACTTGCATAAGTTTCGGCGATAAATGTGAATGTCTCGAACCGGCAGCCATGAGGAAAAAAATGTTTGAAGTTTCTAAAAAAGTTTATGAACTTTACAGCAATATCGGGGTGTAATGGCATTAAATCATTTTCGAACGCCTGGTTTAGAGAGAATCCGTTTGATTCATGGTTTCAAATACCGGACACTGAAATGATATTCCATTGCATCGTGAAACGCTTCATAGTCGCGGTTTTTCAATCCCTCATATATGCGGCGGTGTTTATCCACGGTAATCGCAATGTCCTGAGGTGTTGTCTTGGAATTATAATAATTGTCACATGCCCAGGAAAATTCAATGATAGATTTCAGAAGTTTATTATCTACGTTCTGGTATAATGTTTTATGAAATGCTGCATCTGCTTCTGCAAACCTGACACCATATACATAAGATTGGGATTCCTGTATCTGCTCATAGAGCGCCTCCATATTCATAAGCTGCTTGTGAAGATTTTGCATGCCGCTTTCCGTAATGCTGTTAAAGACGGATTTGGAAAATCCGATTTCCAGTACTCTGCGAAGTTCTTCGATCTGCTGTGTGAGACCGTCTTCCCCCCCTACACTGAATATGAGATTGCTCAAAAAAAAGTCCGTATTAAATTCCTGTATCACAATACCCACACCGGGAGTTGATTTCACTGTTCCGGTTATTTCCAAAGCCTTAATGGCTTCCCGTAAAACATTTCTGCTGACACCGAGCATTTCGCACATTTTCATTTCCGGCGGAAGTTTATCACCTGGAACCAGGTGATTTTTTTCTATATAATCTTTTATTTCATCATATACCCGAAGGTATAATTTCCTTGAATGTAAACTTTTCATTTCATTTAATTTCATATGCTTATAAGCCTTTCTTTCTATGCTAAAATTATTATTTGGTAAGATTTATGTAGTATGTAGTATATTATAGTTCTGAGATGTAATAAAGTCAATAGTTATAAAAGTTCATAAGAGATTATTAATATATTGATGTACATTATAACGGTAAAAATATAAAAAAATATTTAAGTATTGACAATATGCACAAAAGAATGTATATTATACCCGTAAAGAGATTGTACTACAAAGTACAAACTACAAATAAAATTCAGGAGGTAATAAGGATGAAGAGAATGGTATCATTTGGGGTGGCTTCGATACTGGCAGTTTCGGCGCTTGCAGGCTGCAGTGCACAGACGGGAGGTAACGGTACGACAGAGACGCCTAAAAACAGCAGTGAGGCTTTCCCATCAGAAGAAGGAAAGCGTGGAGAGGAGGATATTGAGATAACCTGGTGGTCGACTCCTACGATTGCCCAGAATGACGGAGCCCAGGCAGGAACCTTTGAGCGTGAACTGATTGCGGCTTTTGAAAAGAAATACCCAAACATAAAAGTCAATCTGGATACCATAGATTTTACCTCCGGTCCGGAGAAGCTTACAGCAGCAATAGAGGCAGGCACTGTCTGTGATATTCTGTTTGATGCACCAGGTCGTATTATCTCTTATGGAAAGGCAGGTAAACTGGTAGATCTAAATGATATGTTTACCGATGAACTAAAGAAGGATATTGATAATGAGGCATTGTTAAGTTCCTGCCGCTCAAATGATAACTATTATATGTATCCGCTTAGTACAGCTGCATTTACGATGGCGTTTAACAAAGATTATCTGGAAAAGGCCGGCGCAATGAATCTTCTGGATCTGGAGGGTGACCGGACTTTAACTACAGAAAATTTTGAGAAAATCCTGGAAAAACTTCATGATGCAGGATACAAAGGGGGTACGGTATTTTGCTCGGGACAGGGTGGCGATCAGGGAACACGTGCATTTATTTCAAACCTCTATGGCAGCCAGATCACCAATCCGGAATTAACCGAATATACCATTAATGATGAAAATGGTGTGAAAGCGCTATCCAAAGTAAAGGAATGGGTAGATAAAGGGTATATGGTAAATGGCAGTGCTTATAACGGAGGTGAAGATATTGACCAGTTTGCATCTGGTAATACGGCATTTACGACTCTGTGGGGACCGGGGCTGGAGGCCACTAATGCAAAGAAACTAAAGGATGGCAATGTGACAGCAGTTTCAACCTGCCTCCCCTCAGAGAGTGGAACACCTGCGCTGGAATATCTTGTAAATGGCTTCTGCATCTTTGATAAACAGGATGATGCAAGAGCAGAAGCAGCAAAGAAGTTTGTAGATTTCGCATGCAACGATTCTGAGTGGGGACCGAAGACAATTGTACAGACAGGTGTATTCCCGGTAAGAAACTCCTTTGGGGATCTGTATCCCGGAAACAATGAAATGAGTTACTATGCAGGATTAAATAAATATTTCTCACCATATTATAACACCATTGACGGATTTGCTGAGATGAGGCCTTACTGGTTCTCTATGCTTCAGGCAGTGCTAAACGGTGATTCCAACCCCAAAGAGGCGCTGGATGATTTTGTTAAAAAATCCAATGAGTCAATCCAGAATGCACAATAGGACAGCCGGTTTTCTTCTCATGCATGAGGGGAATGCATCATAAAAAGCAGTGAGTATCAGAGGAGGTTACCATGAAAAAAAACAGGCTTGCTAAAATCCGGATTAGGGAATCCATCATTTCTTATGCGTTTTTGGCTCCGGCATTAATCTTTTTTATCGGTTTTGTACTGATCCCCATGGGGATGGGGGTTGTTACCAGTTTTTTTAAATATACAATGAAAGATTTTGAATTTGTGGGCTTTGCAAACTATATGCGGATGTTTCAGGATCCGGTATGGTTTAAATCTTTGAGAAATACAATGATCCTGGTAGTTGGTTCCGTACCTGTAGTAGTGTTTTTTTCTCTGTTTGTTGCGGCATTTACATATCAGAAGAGGCCTTTGACCCGATCATTTTTCCGCTGTGTATTCTTCCTGCCTGTTGTGACGGGAACAGTTGCGGTAACCGTTGTATGGAAATGGATTTATGATCCAATGAACGGTGTATTAAACTGGATTTTAAAAACAATGCATGTGATTGACAACGATATCATGTGGACAGGAGATAAACGATTTGCAATCTGGGCTATTTTAATTATCTTACTGACGACAAGCGTTGGACAGCCCATTATCCTGTATATTGCTTCTCTTGGGAATGTGCCCAAAGAATATATGGAAGCTGCAGAAGTGGATGGAGCAAATAGTTTTCAGGTTTTCTGGAAGATCAAGTGGCCATCGCTTCTGCCCACCACCCTTTATATTGTTGTCATTACTACTATTAACTCATTTCAGTGTTTTTCTTTGATACAGCTTTTGACATCAGGAGGTCCTAATTATTCTACTTCCACGATCATGTATTATTTATATACGGAAGCTTTTAAGGTGTATGAATATGGCTATGCCAATGCAATGGGTGTAATATTGGCGGTTATCATTGGCACGATCAGCTTTGCCCAGTTCAAATTCCTGGGCAGGGATGTGGCATATTAGGAGGCGTAAGATGAAAAAAAATAAATCTGTTATCAATATTACAGCTACCACATTATTACTACTTTTGAGCATTTTGTTTATATTTCCGTTTTATTGGATTCTGACCGGTGCATTTAAGGATCAGATGGTAACGGTTCAGATACCTCCCCAGTGGTTTCCGAAGAGCCCGACCCTTGCTAACTTTTACGAACTGTTTAAGAATCCGGCACTGCAGTGGCTGATGAACAGTATTGTGATCTCACTGGCAACCATGATCATTGTATGTCTGTGTTCCACGATGTCAGGATATGTACTGGCGAAAAAGAGATTTTACGGACAGGCTTTTCTTTTCAGTATATTTATTTTTGCCATGGCGCTTCCCAAACAGGTAATATTGGTTCCTCTCATGAAATTAGTGAGCTTTATGGGAATCCATGATACCTCCTGGGCAGTAATCCTGCCCTTGTGCGGATGGCCGTTTGGGATTTTCCTAATGAAGCAATTCAGTGAAAATATACCCACAGAGCTGCTGGAAGCTGCCAAAATAGACGGCAGCGGAGAGGTGAGGACATTTACGAATATTGTCATACCAATGGTAAAGCCTGGAATAGGAGCGCTGGCGATTTTTACCTTTATCAATACCTGGAATGATTACTTTATGCAGTTAGTTATGTTAAATTCCAGGACAAATCTGACGATATCCCTGGGAGTAGCAACGATGCAGCAGGAGTTTTCTACAAATTATGGAATTATAATGGCTGGTGCTGCTTTGGCATCCATACCGATTGTAACGGTTTTCCTGTGTTTCCAGAATTATTTTACACAGGGAATCACGATGGGAGCGGTCAAGGGATGATTCTACAAATCAAATGAAATTTACATTTTTACATAACAGATGTGAATAAAGAAAAAGGAGAAACTTAACGTGAAGAAATTCAAAATAGAAGAAATAAATGGCGTGATAGCCGCTATGATCAGCTTGTTTGATGAAGATGAGGCGGTAGATACGGGGCGTACCTGTGCACTGGTGGATTTTCTGCTTGCCCGGGGGGTGAATGGACTTTATCTCACCGGAAGTACCGGAGAGGGATTTTTAATGACAGGCAGTGAACGATGTCTTGTAGTGGATACGGTAGTCAGGCAGGTGGCAGGACGGGTACCGGTAATCGTTCATATAGGAGATATTGGGACTAAAAAAACAATTCAGCTGGCTGAACATGCTTATTATGCAGGTGCAGATGCCGTTTCTTCAGTTCCGCCATTTTACTGGAAATTCAATGAAGAAGATATATATAACTACTACAAAGATGTATCGGAAGCTACACCCCTCCCAATGATTGTATATAATGTGCCCATGGCAGGACTCATGGGAACAGAACTACTGTTAAAGCTGTCAAAGCTTCCACGGGTACAGGGAATTAAATTTACAGGAAAAGACCATGACCAGATGGGGCATCTGATTGAACTGCTGAAACCGGATATCAAGGTATACTCAGGCTGTGATGAAATGGCACTTTCCGGACTGCTGGCGGGTGCGGATGGAATCATCGGTTCCTTTTACAACGTGATGCCGGAACTTTTTATTAAGATGACAAATGCGGTAAATCAAAATGATCTTCAGACTGCTAAACGCCTTCAGAAAATAGGTACAGAGATTATTCTGGAGGCAGTGAGCTACGATTATCTGGCGTTAATGCGCAACATGATCCGGTGGCAGGGTGTGGATGCCGGCTTTTCACGCCGACCCTTTTGCAATTATGACGATGCCGGACTGGAACTATTTAAACAAAAGATGTGTAAAATAAGGTTTGATTATCAAGTGAGTAGTGAGGAAGTAAACTTTATGCAGTTTATTTGAAAGGAGACAGGGGTATGAAGCAGAAATATTGGAAGAGGCTAATGGCGTCAGCCTGTAGTGTACTAATGTGTGGTTCGCTGGTTTGTAATACAATGTTGTACACAGAAGCAGCGCCCGTGAGGCAGATACAGAGCGTTGAAAGTGAAATACAAACTGCAAATGCCAAACCGTCTGAACAGATGTCAGATCAGTTAACGGAATCAACCGGAATTGACAGCATCCCAGAGGAAACAGAAGCGAATTCTTCAGAACAAATAACAGAAGCACCCGGGCGGTTGGAGGCTGTAACAGAGAAAGATTCAGAAATTCAGTTAACAGAAGTAACGGACAGTGCAGAAGTGGAGACGGAACCGCCGGTGTACAAGTCCGGCTCAAACAAAAATGCAGGAAGTATAGCTGACTTGTCGGATTATTATTGTGTTCTGGATGAAAAGTGGGATCATTTTGGCGGACAGGATGCAGATTATCCGTGGACCCAGGGAGGAAATGCAGAGGTAACACAGGCAGACGGCGTGAACACACTTGAGCTAAACAGTGTGAACGGTGGAAACAGTATAATAACTCTGGATACTTCCATACCAAAGAAAAGTATTTTGGAATTCAAAGCCAGAATCAACAGCTTTGGAGACCGGGGTGAAAGTGACAACCGTACTTCGCTGGGGATGAAAATCGGTTATGGCACCAGCCGGATTATGTTCAGCATAGAAAAAGATAAATTATATTACTGCACTTCTTCAGGTACCTGGGCTGGAAACAGTGCATACGAACCAGGGAATGACTGGCATGTATACCGCTTTGAAGCGGATGCTGATGCACAGCTGGCAAAATTATATATTGATGACAGCTATACAGCTGATGTCCGGATGCAGGCGCGAAATGAGGGAGAAACCCTGCAGTTTTGGGTACAGGGATCGGATGCATCGCCGGCTGAAGCGGAAATTGCCTATGTACAGATGAGCCGGGAGATCTCTGAAAATGATAAGCCTCTATGGAATATGAAAAGTAAAGTGACGGTTACAAAATGTGAAAGCAATCGTCTGTCTATCAACTGGACTCCTGCAGGCGGTGCAGACAATTACTATATTTACGCAGATGACACAAAAGTGGGAGAAGTACCCGCCGGACAGACAGATTATCAGATTCAAGATCTGGCTGGGGGAAAGAATTACCGGATCAAGGTTGAAGCAGAGAATAAAAATGGATTGACTGCAAATGGTCCTTTCACAGAAGGAAGCACCCTGTATGATATTTCATCCGGTGAGATGACTTCCCAGACCCTGATGCGTGCAGGTGACGGATACAGTGCTTTTCGGATTCCTTCTATGGTAACGACCAGTAAAGGGACTCTGCTGGCTACGTCAGAGGCGCGCAGCGGAGGAAGCGACTGGTCCCCTATGGATGCCGTTCTTATGCGGAGTACGGATGGCGGACAGACATGGGAAGAGCGCAAGGTGCTTGCGGCAGGATTACAAAAAGGTTTTGCATGTAATAATCCGGTTCTGCTGGCAACTAAAGAAGGCCCGGTTTTCTTTATCTACTGTAAAGAATACGGTGTAGAATCCCGTAACGGGGGAGTCTTTTATCAAAAGAGCCTGGATGACGGTATCACCTGGAGTGAGCCGGTAGATATTTCGGCATCCTGTATTCCGGATTACCGAAATGTAATTGCAACAGGACCCGGGCATGGAATCCAGCTGCAAAACGGCAGATTGATTACGGCAGTATGGATGGTTCCAAAAAGCGCAGGGCAGGGAGATACTTCACATCATCCAGGAGAAGTGTCCACCCTTTACAGCGATGATATGGGAGAAACCTGGCAGATCGGCGAAATGATCAGCGGGACAGGCACCTCAGATCTGGTGGACCCCAACGAATCTACCATTGTGGAACTTTCAGATGGCAGGGTCATGGTGAATATGCGGAATCAGACGGGAACGCAATTACGTGCAGTTGCCATAAGCCCGGATGGTTCCAGTAACTGGAGTGAACCGTATTTTGATGAAGCCCTGAATGAACCGGTCTGTTTTGGAAGTCTGGTGCGGTATGATGAAAATACCTTACTGTTTGTGAATCCGGATACTACTTCCGGACGGACCAGGGGCACCGTGAAGGTAAGCTATGACGATGGTAAAACATGGCCTGTAAAACGGATGCTGAATGAGAGCTACTCCAGCTATGCGGATATTTCGGTCAGCTTGGTTGATGGAATAAGACAAATCAATGTTTTGATGGAAACAAATCCGGGCGACAGCCTGACACTGTTCCGATTTCCTCTTTCCTGGGTGGAACAAAACAGTAAAAATGAGTTAAAGACGTTAAACTTATCTTCCGGATCCTTAAAACTGGAGCAAGGGCTGTATCAATATGATGTAGAGGTTGGAGCCGATATTGATAAAGTAACGATTTCAGCAAAGGCATTTGATGCGGATGCACAGCTAAGCTGCAACGGTCAGGCGATGGACGGCGGAAAATTTACAGTTTCCCTTGGAGCCTTACAGACAGAGGCTGAACTTACCGTAAAACTCCCATCCGGAGAGCAGACGGATTATACTCTTACATTTATTAAGACACCTCCTGTCAGCGGAGATTCCTGCGTTTTGCATTATACGCTGGACAGTCTGGATGGTAATAAGGCTGCCGATTCTTCCGGATACGGAAACGATGCAGTAGTCACAGGCAAAGTTACAGCTTCCGGCGATGGGAAATTTGGCGGCTGTGGAGTGATGGGTGACGGAGAGACTTATCTGCAGGTTGCAGGCGGCAGAGGGCTTGACTTTGGAACAAAAGATTTTACAGCTTCTATGTGGATCAAGCCAACCAATCTTCAGGGCCAGCGTTTCCTGTTCTGGTATGGAAATTATTCTGCGGGTTCCAATGCATGGTGGTGCCGGCTGAATGGTTCCAAGATTGATTTTCTCATCAGTGACGGAAACGAGCAGGTGGTTACGGCTTCAAATGCGGTAACAGTAGATGTCTGGACGCACATTGCCCTTGTAAGCAAGGGAAATACCTTTACCATTTATGTAAACGGCAAGGCAGCAGCAAGCGGGGAAAAAAGCAAAGAATATAATGTAAACGGAGAAAATATCCTTCGCATTGGTGCTCAGAAAGCGAACCAGCAGCGTGTATTTGAGGGATGCATGGATGAAATACAGATCTTTAACTACGCCCTTAGTGAGCAGAATATTACCGAGCTGATGGGTAAAAACAGCATAGTAAGTGCAGCAAAAGATATCCTGATGCTGTCAGCAGGTGGTCAGAGCGGTAAAATTAATGACACAGAAATAACGCTGTATCAGCCCCTTGGAACAGATGTGACAAAGATAGCACCAGAGATAACAGTAAGTCCACAGGCTGTGTTAACGCCGCAGAGCGGAACGGTTCAGGACTTTACCAATCCGGTAAAATATACGGTCACCGCTCAGGACGGTACCGTAAAAAATTATACCGTTACCGTGGTATTGGGAGAAGAGCCCAACCAGGATAAAGAGATCAGGTATGAGCAGCCCAAACCGGTAAAAGTATACCCGGTTTCTATAAAAGATGCAAAACCGGTGAAGGTTAACTTACTGGGTGACAGTATTACCTATGGTCAGGATCCGCTAAACGGCGGTGCTGTGGTAAAACAGTATCATGCATTTTTAGCAGACCAGGTGAAATTAGATAATATGAATTATGGTGTCCAGGGCAGCACGATTTCTGTCTTGCGGCGGGGCGGCGACAGGGATCCCTTTACCGTGCGGTATGCGAATATGCGTGATGATGCGGATGTGGTATTTGTATTCGGCGGAACCAATGACTATGGTGTGGGGAGTGTACCTTTTGGTACCTGGCAGGACAGAAAGGATGAGACATTTTTAGGAGGACTGCGTGTACTGCTGGAAGGAGTGATAGAAAAATATCCGGGTAAACAGATTGTATTCATGACCCCCATCCGGCGCGGCGACAGAGCCGGAGCAAACGGTGCGGGCAAAACGCTGTCACAGTATGTTACGGCGATCAAGACTATGTGCCGGGAATATGGTGTGCCTGTTCTGGACGCATATTCTGCGAAAGAAATGAACTTACTGACGGACAGAGAACAGCTGATAGCAGACGGGCTGCATCCTTCTGCTGCTGGGCATGAAAAAATGTCAGAGTGGATCTACAAACAGCTCCAGGAAAAAAAGGTCATTCAGGTGACAATACCGGCGGAAAGCATCCGCATTGACCAGCAGGCAAAAGAAATCACAGTTGGGGAAAGCTTTATGCTGTCCGCAGAAGTGCTGCCGGAAAATGCCACAGACAGATCCGTTGTCTGGTCTTCTTCAGATCCGAAAACAGCAGCGGTTGAAAATGGAAAAGTTACGGCACTTGCTCCCGGAAAAGTGGTAATTACAGCGGCTGCGGCAGACGGAAAATTACGAGCAGACTGTATGGTAACCATTCAATCCAAACCCGTATCACCACCCGCAGCAGTACCCACACTGACGCTGGACAAAAGCAGTGCGACGATCTATACTACGGGAACGAAAACAGTCCGATTGACTGCAAAAGTAACCGGACCGGATCAAACCGTGACATGGAAATCCAGCAATACAAAAATTGCAGTCGTGAAAGACGGAATGGTAACTGCTGTAAGTGCAGGACATGCATCCATAACGGCTTCTGCTAACGGTATCAGTAAAACCTGTGAGATAACAGTACGGAAACCAGCGTTAAAACTCAGCAGTTCAAGGCTTACCTTATATACAAAAGGAAAAACGAAAGCAGATATTAAAGCAACGGTAACCGGTTCCAGCAAACATGTTGTCTGGAAAACCAGTAATAAAAAGATTGCAACAGTGAAAAATGGCAGGGTTACAGTCAAAAAGGCAGGCAGAGTAACCATCACAGCAAAAGCAAACGGGATTACAAAGAGATGCAGTGTCACCATTAAAAAGCCAGGCTTAAAATTAGACAGCTATAAGGTATCGCTGAAAAAGGGAAAGAGTAAAATGATTTTAGCAAAAGCGAAACCCCAGGGGAAAATAAAATACAAATCCTCCAAAAGCAAAATTGCATCGGTAACGAAGAAAGGAATGATCAAAGCCCACAGAAAGGGAAAAGCAGATATCAAAGTTACCTGTAATGGTGTTAAGAAAGTGATCAAAGTTACCGTAAGATAGCATTTGATCCCAGCAACGGAAATGGATTGCAGCCAATCATCTTTTGGATGATTGGCTGTTTGATCTGGAATAAGACAATTGGAAAGAAATAAAAGCAATATGTGATATAATAAAATAATTTAAATAAAACTATTATTTATTGTTAAGTTTATAATTGTCTGTTATATTTTAACATTAATCAGCAATATAGCAACAAAATAGAACAAGATATAAATAGTAAATATGCATGATAATTGTTATAATTATAACGATTTTTAAGTAAAATGCTGTAAAAAAATAAATGACAGGAGGGAGAGAAGGGCTAAAAAGTGTAAAAAATGCATTATAAAATCTTATAAATGTAAAAAATGAACAGGAGAATGTGTATGAAGAAGATTGTAACGTGGGTACTAATATTTTGTATGATTTTGACATCCGTTTCAGCACTGCCGGTATCGGCTATGGCTGTTGAATCTGATGGACAGGAATATGTATTGGAATCGGCTGCAGGAAACCAGGATCAGAGCAAAATATCCAGGGAGACGGATGAGAAAAGGGAGAGCCAGAGGGAGATAGAAAGGAGTTCGTCTGAGGATACCGGGAGTCAGACCCAAATAGAAAGTGAATGGTCTGAGGATTCCGAGAGTCAGAATGACTTAATAGGGGAAACGGAGATTGAAACAGAAGTAATACAGGAATCAGAAATATTACGGGAATCAGAAATATTACAGGAATCAGAAATAGACAGGAAAGGTACGGAAACAGAAGTGAAAGATATGCTGGAAACAGAAAGTGAAGAACAGCATACAGAAGAAACTTCCGTTAAAAAAAATGCAGATGGTATTACAAAAGTTGCATGTGTAGGGGATAGCATCACTTACGGTGATAAATCCACAAATCCAGCGAAATACAGTTATCCAAGTCAGATGAAGCAAATGCTGGGAGAAGGTTATGAGGTACGCAATTATGGGATCAGCGGAACTACTATGACCCAGTCCAGCTGGTGCCCCAAATATCTGGATACGCAACAGTCAAAGGATTTGCAGAACTGGCAGCCGGATATTATTATTATCATGCTGGGAACAAATGACTCTCAGGATATCTGCTGGATCAATACAGATGGAAAAGGTAAGTATGAGCCAACTGCAAGAGAGCTAATCCAGACCTACCAACAGCTGCCATCCAAGCCGGAAATCTTCATTGCTACCTGTCCGACTGCCGGGGCAGAAAATCAGTTTCTGCTAAAGCCAGAAGTAATCGACAATGAGATCGTACCTGTTCAGAAAAAGCTTGCATCGGAGCTGGGCTGTCATCTTATTGATGTAAATGACTTTACAAAAGATTACCAAAAAAATGGTCTTATTACCACAGAGCACAATGGGAAACCGGATCTGGTACATCCCAATAACGATGGATATTTAAGGCTGGCTAAATTTATGTTTAATGGTTTGACGGAAGTAACAGGCCTCCCCCAGCAGGATGTTAAATCATACGAGATTGATTCCCAGAATGCAAAAGTAAAATATGAGGGATCATGGGGAGACTGGTCTGATGATGAATTGTTCATGGGTACCGAAAAATATGTTGAAACCCCAGGAAGCTCTGCTTTACTTGAGTTTGAGGGAACCGGTATACAGGTAACAGGCATCAGGAGTGACCATCTGACATATATGGATGTCTATGTGGATGGTACCTATTATCAGTCTACCGATACTTATATTCCCACCGGAGTTAAAAAGCATGAAGCTCTGTTTGGAGTGGATAATCTTCCGGAAGGAAAGCATACAATAAAATTGGTATTAAGCGATAAGAAAGAATCCCATCACAGATTTACAACTAAAATATCATTGGATTCCTTCCGGATCTTTCAGGAACCCCAGGGATATGTTGATCAAATTAAATTATACTCCGAAACTGACGAATTCATCATGTCCGGAATGAATGATACCCTGCAGATCTATACGGAAGTTCTTCCGGAGAGTGCAGCAAACAAAGATCTTCAATTCAGGATCATCCCGGAAGGAGCAGCGACGATTTCCGAAAGCGGCGTTCTGACCTCGAAGATAACAGATGGAAGTTTCTGGCTCACAGTTGTAGCGGCAGATGAAAGCTTAAGAAGCATAAAGCAGGAAATACAGGTGAAACCGGATCGGGAAGGGGAAGATTCATATAAATTTATGGATGATCGTGCCCCCTCAGTTCTATACAAAGGAACCTGGACAGATAAGAAAGATGACGCATCCTATTGTTCTACTTTAAAAGAAACACATGAAACCGGAAGTACGGTTGAACTTCAGTTTCATGGAACCGGAATAAGCGTGGCTGGTCAGCTGAACAGGCTTGGCAATTACAGTTATGCGGAGGTAGAAATTGATGGAACGTACAGAGGTGCGGCAACATTTATGCACAATAAAGACGATTTAGGAGCAGTGGCAAAGGAAATTGTCTTTGAAATAAGAGATTTAAAACCAGGCAGCCATACCATAAAACTTACAGCCAAAAATAATGCACCAGGTGCTCCGTGTACCGGTAGCTGCGGCATTGTTTTGGATGGTTTTAAGATCTATGATGACGAAAATATGCTGGATAAATCTCAATTCAATGGGATCCTGGAGAATGCAAAAATTGCTTTAAGAAATGTGAAAACGGGTGAGGAACCAGGCTGTTATCCGGCTGATGCGGTTGAAAAATTAAGAACATCCGTAAATCACGCAGAAAATGAAATAAAAAATGCAGAAACCCAGGATGAGGTAACCGGTCTGGCACAACAGTTAAAACTAGATTTAGAAGAATTCTATCAAAGCGTAATTGGTGATAATATCAAACGAAGTCTGTATATTGCACAACCGGAACATGGTACGATTCAAGTCCTGGACGCGGCATCTATGAAGCCTGCTGATTCCCAGGTTGAAAATGGAAGCAGGATTATCATCAGGCTGAAACCGGAAGAAAATTATCAGGCAGACTATCTGAAAATTGGGAAGATTAAGAAAAATTATTCATCCGGGTCAGTAATAGAATATACGACAACCGTCAACAGTGATCTGGAGATATCCGCTAAATTTAGTTATATTAAAATAAAAATTGCATGTATAGGAGACAGCATTACCTACGGAGCCTGTTCAACGGCACCGCAGAAAAATTCCTATTCAGCCAGACTGCAGGAACGGCTGGGAGATAAATATGATGTGCGGAATTTTGCAATGCCAAGTGCCTGTCTGAGATATGACGGCGGATTTCCATATGTAAACCAGAGCGTTTACAGAAAAAGCTTAAATTTTGAACCGGATATGGTAATCATTATGTTGGGAACGAATGATGCAATGGCACCAAACTGGGGAAATGGGTATGGAGTTGATCATTTTAAAGCAGATGCTCGCAAGCTCATTAACAGTTACCGGGATCTAAAATCAAACCCTGCTATTTATCTGGCAACAGCTCCTTATACATACGATATGGGACGGCAGACAATTATATATGAAGAAATAGCTCCCGCCCAGAGAGAAATAGCAGCGGAAGAGGGCTGCACCCTGATTGACATGAACCAGAAGACCTATGAATTGTCAAAATCCTTTTTTTATGGTGATTACATCCATTTTAACGACAGCGGTTATAATCTGATGTCCCAGATGGTATTAGAAGATCTGGATGTGCCTAACGAATATCAGACAGTGGATAAATCAGGTCTTTACAACCTTTATTACCGAAATCAGGAGATTCAGGAATCAGAGTGTACGGCTGAAACATGGAAAGAATTTTCGAATACGAGAAAAGAAGCCGGCATAATGCTGGATGATAAAAATGTAAAACAAAGCCAGCTGACCATGATGGAGCAAAAGTATAAAGAAGCAGTCTCCCAGCTGCAATTTAAGAAAAAAATAAAAGTAGCCTGTGTAGGAGACAGTATTACTTATGGACATAATGCAAATCCCATCAATGTCTACAGCTATCCCGCACAGCTGCAAGGATTATTAGGAAATCATTACGATGTGCAGAATTTTGGTGTAAACGGACGTACCATGAATAACGTGGTAGGCGCCAGGTATATTGCGACAAATGAATATCAGAACAGTTTAAAATTCAACCCGGATATCGTAATTATCATGCTGGGAACAAATGATTCCAAGCACAATAACTGGCAGGGCGCAGATACCTATTTAAGCTCCGCAAGATCTTTGGTAGAAAGTTATCAGTCACTGGGCTCCAAACCGGCTGTTTATATCGCGACTTCTCCGGCAGTGGCAAAAGACATGAGTTCCAGTACAGATCCGGAAAACGAAAAAATCTGGGACTGGAGGATTCAGGAAGATATCGTACCACTGCAGAAACAGGTGGCAGAAGAGTTCAATTGCAGTTTAATCGATAATAATGCAAAAACAGAAGCATTAGAGGATATTTCCGTATATCTGTCCAACGATCTGATTCATCCCCACAATGCGGGATATACCCTGCTGGCTTCCTATATGTACGAGGGAATGAGAGGTTCCGTTCCTGCATTTAAAGAAGATTTACGGAAAGCAGCAGAAGATGCGAAGAACATAGATACCGATAAATACATTCCCAAAACAACTGCATTATTAAACCAGGCATTGTCAGATGCGGAACAACTGCTTGCCGACAATGGATTAACCGTAAATGAACAGAATAAAATTATGCGGGCAATAGATAATTTAAACAGAGCTGTCGATTCCCTGCTCTTAAAAGCAGACAAGACTGCGCTGTCCTTATCCGTGAAAACAGCGCAGAAGATTAATTACAATATTTATACAAAGCTGACCGCTGATCAGGCAGCAGTGGCATTGGATCGTGCTAAGAAAGTGATAGAAGATGCCAATATATCAGTAAATGATCAAAAAACAGTGGATGATGCGAAATATAATTTAGACACTGCGGTAGGGGGACTGTTAAAAAAAGCAGATACCGCCCAGCTTGTTACCCTGATTCAAAAAATAGAGGGGACGGATTTATCTTCTTACACAGAAGCATCCGTATCCATCTTGAAAACAGCGCTAAACAATAGCAAAAAAATGTGCGCAGACATGAATCTGTCCATCCATGACCAGCGGAAAGTGAATGATATGCAGATGGCATTGCAAAAAGCATTTGATCAACTTGTAAAAAAACCAGTACCTGTGATAAAAGTCAATAAGATTACCGTAAAACCATCGAAAGCAAGTCTGTCGGTTGGCAAATCACTAAAAGTAAAAACTACGGTTTCACCATCAAATGCCAATAATAAAAAACTGAAGTGGAGTACATCAAACCGTAAAATCGCAACGGTCAGTTCAAGTGGCAGAGTTTCCGCTAAAAAAGTGGGAAAAGTGAAAATTACGGTACAGGCTGTGGATGGAAGCAAAAAGAAAGCTGTTTTAAATGTAACGGTGGTTCCAAAGACCTTGTCAGCACCAAAGGTTAAAAAGAACGACAGTCATTCTGTAACCGTTTCCTGGAAGAGGGGCAGGGATGTGACCGGGTACGAAGTGAGAATGTCCACCAAGAAAAATACCGGGTTTGTGAAAAAAGGTATTGTAAAGAAAAATACCACAAAGCTTACGGTAAAAGATCTTAAGAAAGGGAAAATATATTATTTCCGTGTAAGGGCATTGAAGAAAATTGGCAAGTCTACCTATAATGGTGACTGGTCAAAAACGGTTAAATTTAAAATGCCGTTAAAATAGGAAGAGCCGGTATCGTAACTGGTTTTATATTGATTATAAGGGGGTGCTGCATCAGCTTTCACAAGAGCTGGGCGGTGCCTTCTTTCTATAAAAGTGCACTCTATAACGATTGATGACGGATATTGCGAAAAAAATTACTTGCATATTATATAGACTATATTATAATAGGAAAAGAACAACGAAAGCGGAGTGACCATGAAATGAACTATACAGAAGCAGTGGAATACGTATTGAGTGTTCCCAAATTTACGAAGAAAAACAAGCTGGAAAACACGATTGAATTAATGGAGCGTCTTGACAGACCGGAACGTGGTATGAAGATCATACATGTGGCTGGTACGAATGGAAAAGGATCTGTTTGTGCTTTCCTTTCCTCTATATTGGACAAGGCTGATAAACGGGTAGGTCTGTTTACCTCACCTCATCTGGTTAAAATAAATGAGCGGTTTCAGATTAATAATGTCCCCATATCGGATGACGCCTTTTTAAGGGCATACCGGCAGGTGTGGACAGTTATTGAGGAAATGCAGAAGGACGGTTTCTTCCATCCCACTTATTTTGAAATATTATTTGCCGTTGCCATGGTGGCTTTCAAGGAGGCTGACGTGGAGTATGTTGTATTGGAAACGGGACTTGGCGGCCGCCTGGATGCTACAAATATTGTAGAAAAACCATTGGCTGTTATTATAACTTCCATTAGTCTGGACCATACGGAAATACTGGGCGATACCATTGCAAAGATTGCCTTTGAAAAAGCAGGAATCATCAAAGAAGGTGTTCCGGTTATCTATGATGCAAGGAATACGGAGGCAGCAGAAGTTATTGAAAAAAGAGCAAAAGAACTTCATGCACAGACATTTCCTTTCTATGAAAAAATGTATAAAATTTTAGTAAATACGGATAAAAGCATTGATTTTTCCCTGAATTGTAGTTATTATGAAAATGTCAGAGTTACCGTTCCTTATATTGCACCATATCAGGTAGTGAACAGTTCACTGGCGATGCTGGCTATGAAAGTGATTGACGAAAAGCAGGAAATTAGTCTTGCTGCCATCGTTGATGGAATTGCTTTTACAACCTGGGCTGGCAGAATGGAGACGGTTATGCCGGGAGTAATTCTGGATGGCGCCCATAATGCCGCAGGAGTGGAAGAGTTCGTGAAGACCCTGGGAAGAGTAGACAGCAGACGAAGAGTCGTATTGCTGTTCTCGGCAGTTGTGGAGAAGAACTACGAATCCATGATAGAGTCTATCTGTAATTCAGCAAAATTGGATGAAGTAATTGTGACTGAAATACAGGGAGACAGGATTGTGCCTGCAGGAAGGCTTAAGGATATCTTTGAGAGATATACAAAGGCTGCAGTCACAGAAGTTCCGGATATCAGGGAAGCATTCGCACAGGCACTGGAAAAGAGGCAGGACGGGTTGTTATTCTGCGTTGGTTCTTTGTATCTGGTCGGCGAGATTAAAGGAATAATTGAGGAGAATTACGAATGATTGATTACGAAGAAGAATTGAAGAAATTTCATCCGAGCCTGGATGTAAATGAAGCAGAAGATGCCATTTACAACAGAGATTTTACCGATATTACCGATATCCTGAAAGAATTGCTTCAGGAAGAAAAGAAAAAGAGAAAATAAGGGGAATCATATGAGATGTATTTATTGCGGCACCCCCTTATCTGCCATAGATTATTGTACCGGATGTGGGGCTGATATCAGCTTACAGAAAAGAACGATCAGGATTTCTAATCTCCTATATAATGAAGGATTGGAAAAGGCTACAGTTCGTGATTTATCTGGAGCGATTGCCTGCCTGAAAAGGAGTTTGAAATTTAATAAAGAAAATATTGATGCCAGAAATCTTCTGGGACTGGTTTACTATGAAATGGGCGAGGTTGTTTCGGCACTGAGCGAATGGGTAATCAGTAAAAATCTGCAGGTACCGGAAAATGCGGCAGATGGCTACATAACCAAGCTGCAGGCAAATAAGAATAAACTGGACACAATCAACCATACCATCCGCAAATACAATCAGGCATTGCAGTATTGCAGGCAGGATAATGAAGATATGGCTGTGATCCAGCTGAAAAAAGTTTTGACACAAAATCCAAAGCTGATTAAAGGCTATCATCTTCTGGCACTGCTTTATCTAAAGCAGCAAGAGTATGAACGTGCCAGGAAGCTTTTACGGAAAGCCATCCGGATTGACGCAACCAATACCACCACACTGAGGTATCTCCATGAGATCGAGGATGCAACTGGTATTGGGACAAGCCTGGATGTCAAAAGGCGGAAGCGCTATGCCAAAGATGCCATGGAGAAGAAATTTACAGGACCCATGACATATTTGAGTGGTAATGATACCATCATACAGCCCACACCATTTCGTGACAGTTCCACGATAGCAACATTTATCAACATTTTCCTGGGACTTCTGCTGGGCGGTGCAATTGTCTGGTTCTTAGCGGTACCGGCGATTAAGCAGAGCGTTAATCAAACAGCCACAAAGCAGGTTACGGAGGCGAATACAAAGCTGGCATCTGAAAATGCTAGTAATGTGAAGCTTCAGGAAGAAATCGATGGCTACCAGGCAAAGGTTGATGCGGCAAATAAGACCATGGACGAAGCAAAGGCGAAAGCTACCGGATATGAGGATTTGTTGAAATCAGCTAATCTGCTGATTAAAGGCGACCAGACTGGGGCGGCTACAGCGCTCAGCACCGTAGATGCAAAGAGTTTGGATGGTTCAGCAAAGGAATTATATGAGCAGATTATGGCAGGAGTTAAAGACGCTTTATATGCGGAACAGTATAGCAAGGGATCTACAGCCTATGCAGCCGGTGATTATAAGACGGCTATTGAGCAGTTGACGCTGGCAAGCCAGACGGATCCTGAATCATGGAATGCGATGTATTATCTGGCGTTTGCCTATTATAACACTCAGGATACTACCAATGCGGATAAAATATTCAAACAGTTATTAGAAAAATTCCCTGCAGAAGCAGCAGCAAATAATATTAATGGATTTATTTCCAATAAAGGAAACAATAGTACAGAAGGCAATACCGGCGGAACCACTGGTAACGCCGCAGGTGCTAATACCGGAGATACTACCGGAAATGCGGCAGGCGGTACAAATGGCAACACCACCGGCGGCAATGCCAACACTACCGGTGGAGATGCGAATACTACCGGCGGAGATGCCAACACTACAGGCGGAGACGCCAACACTACAGGCGGAGATGCCAATACCACAGGCGGCACTACAAACGGTGGCAACGGAACTGCAGGTGGAGATGGAACGACGCCCGCAGGCGACGGCAATGGGGTAACAGGCGGACAGGAAGGCGGAAACGGCGGCGTTGTCCAGTAGACCTGTCTTTACGATACAAAATGAGAAACCTCCAGATTGGGGACGTGTACAGAATATGTATACGTCCCTTTTCTGTTTTAGAATCAGATCAGCAAAGAATGTACCGGAGCATCGCAGGAAGATCGATGGTGCTCTTAATAAGAATGGAGAAATAGATATGAACCCGGAAGAATCAAATTTATACACACAGGAATTAGAATTGGCTTTAGAGGCGGAATTAGAAGCGGAATTAATGGGGAGCAAAGGGGGATTTAGGCAAATGGATGATTGCTTTAAAGTAAAGGGGACGAATCTTACAATCGTGGTACCGATGGAGTTAGACCACCACAGCGCAGAAAAGATTAAGACAGGAGCGGATAAAATCGTACAGGGGAAAAATATAAGAAGTATCGTATTTGATTTTGGAAAAACAAATTTTATGGACAGTTCCGGAATCGGTATGATCATGGGACGTTACAAGGATATGCGTTTTATGGGCGGAACCGTAATTGCTGTCCGGGTGAATGAGCGGGTGAGAAGAATTTTAACTTTGTCAGGTATCTATAAAATGATTGAAATATATGAAGGATTGCCACAGCAATCAACGCTTAATTAAAGGGGGGAGCCAATATGAGCTATGCGAACGAAATGAAACTGGAATTTGACAGCAGATCCTGTAACGAGGGATTTGCAAGGGTGGCGGTAGCAGCTTTTGTAACACAGCTGAATCCCACACTGGAGGAAGTGGCAGATGTCAAGACGGCGATCTCCGAAGCGGTTACAAACTCAATCCTTCATGGATATGAAGGGAAGATCTGTAAGATCCTGATCGAATGTTTTATTGACGGAAACGATTTTATTATCCATGTAATAGATCATGGAAGAGGAATTGAAGATGTAAAAAAAGCAATGGAGCCACTGTTTACCACCAAGCCGGATTCTGAGCGTTCCGGTATGGGATTTGCTTTTATGGAAGCCTTTATGGATGAGGTGAAAGTGGAATCAACAGTGGGCGAAGGAACCAGGGTAATCATGAAAAAGAAAATAGGCAGACCCAGAAGTGAATATGAAATCTGATATCGGGAAAGGATGGTCAAATGGAGCATACCCTTGCGTTAATTGAACAGGCACACCAAGGGGATAAAGATGCACGAGAAAGACTGGTAGAGGAAAATATGGGGCTGGTTTATACCATTGTCAGGCGGTTTCAAGGCCGCGGCTATGAGATGGAGGATTTGATCCAGATTGGAAGCATCGGGCTGATAAAGGCAATTGATAAATTTGACATGTCGTTTGATGTAAAGTTTTCCACTTATGCGGTACCCATGATTACAGGAGAAATCAAAAGATTTTTACGGGATGACGGTATGATTAAGGTGAGCCGTTCCTTAAAAGAAACAGCATATAAGGCATATGCAACCAGGGAAGCGCTGGAAAAAAAGATGGGCAGAGAACCAACATTAGAAGAAATCTCAGCCGAGATCGGCGCCGCAAAAGAAGATATTGTACTGGCGATGGAATCATCCGCCGAAGTAGAATCATTGCATAAAACGATTTATCAGGGTGATGGCAGCGCCATATTGCTGATGGACAAATTAGAGGAAAAGGAGAATAAAAACGAGGAGCTGCTTAATCATATTGTGCTGGAAGAACTGCTGGATTCCTTAGATGCCCAAGAGCGTTCCCTGATCTATCTCCGCTACTTTGGAGACAAGACTCAGGTACAGGTTGCGGCGGCCATGGGAATGACACAGGTGCAGGTTTCCAGGCTTGAAAAGAAAATATTGAAAAAGATGCGGGGAAAGATATCATAATTCCCCGTATATTTTTTGCCAAAATTCAAATAATAAACAAAAATGATGGAAAAAGGAAGTGATAAAAATGTATAAAAAGATTGCGAAGGGATTTGCGCTTTTCATGATCGTGGCAGCAATTGTAGGAATCTTTTATTATATGACCTATTTGAATAATCATGATGGCCAGATGAAAGGAACCCTTGTCAATACATTTCAGATGAAAGAGAATGAGGAAATGATATGACAAATGATACGCTGTATTTAAAAATCGATCAAAATGTCCAGGTGCATGACGATTGTGTATTTTTAAAAGATATCGCTCAGGTGGAATGCAGTAACAAGGCGATTGAAAATAAGATAAAGACCTTGAAGCTGGATAATCCTACCGGACACAAGCCAGGGCGCCATGTCATGTCTGTAATGGAAATTATAACCCAGATCCATGGGGTTTATCCAAGCCTTGAGGTGAACAACATTGGTGAGGCTGATTTTATCATTACCTATGAAAAACCAAAACAGCCCAGTCAGGCATTCAGCTGGCTTAAGACTATATTTGTGTGCTTTCTGTCTTTCTTTGGTGCGGGATTTTCCATTATGACATTTAATAATGATGTGAGTATTACGAAATTATTTGCACAGCTTTACGAACAGTTTACCGGAACTGTATCGGATGGGTTTACTATACTGGAAATCTCATATTCTATCGGACTTGGACTGGGAATTATTATATTCTTCAATCATTTTGCAGGAAAGAAACTTACGGCAGATCCCACTCCGATGGAAGTACAGATGCGTACTTATGAGGATGATATTAATAAAGCGCTGATTGAATCCAGTAACCGTGAACCAAAAAAAGAAAAGAAAATGAAACAATAGGAAGATGCATGTGAGGCTGTAACGCAGGCATGCTTTCTGATTCCAGGAGGTAAAGTATGTTTACACATTTCATTTTAGCCCTCATAGCTTTTAGCTCCGGATTTGTCATTGCAGGAGGTGTCATTGCACTCATTGCAGGACTTGGAATTATAAACAGATTAATTGGGGTAACCCATACGGGCAAACATATCCGTATCTTTGAAACCTGTATTTTATTTGGCGGATTATTTGGCAATCTGCTGACTGTTTATAATGTAAGCATTCCACTTGGCGGTTTTGGACTTGCCATCATTGGAATTTGTTCCGGAATGTTTGTAGGAGGCTGGATTTTAGCGCTTGCAGAGGTAGTTAATATATTTCCTATATTCTTCAGGCGGATTGGCCTGGTGAAGGGAGTCAGCTTTATTATGATTACCATAGCACTGGGCAAGACCTTGAGCAGCCTGCTGCAATTTTATATGAGGTGGTAAAAACGAAATCCATGCCGGATGATATCGAAATATTACGATTTCCGCATGGTACAAGTATGGAACGGTAGAAAGATGAAAGGAAGTATTAAAATGGCGGATGTTTTAAAAGAGAGAAAAAATCAGCAGTATAATGATTACGTCAAGAAAATAACGCCGACCCATAATCTCTGGGCAAATATGGCGAAAGCATTTTTGGTAGGGGGAATTATCTGTGTCATTGGTCAATTTATCCTGAATTATGCTTCCAATATGGGACTGGATAAAGAGACCGCTGGAAGCTGGTGTTCCATGCTTCTTGTTTTGGCCAGTGTAATTCTGACCGGATTTAATATTTATCCGAAAATAGCTAAGTTTGGAGGTGCCGGAACACTGGTTCCCATTACAGGCTTTGCAAATTCAGTAGCGGCACCGGCAATTGAGTACCAAAAAGAAGGTCAGGTATTCGGAATTGGCTGTAAGATATTTACCATCGCAGGTCCGGTAATCCTATATGGGGTATTTACCAGCTGGGCGCTGGGGCTTATCTATTATATACTACGAATTACGGGGGTGGTGGGATGACTCAGACAGCAGGGCAGCAAAGCATTCAATTCAATCAATCCCCACACATTATCAGTGCTGCATCTATAGTGGGGAAAAAAGAGGGAGAAGGACCTCTTGGAAAATTGTTTGACCTGATTGGCGAAGATGCCAACTTCGGTGAAAAGACCTGGGAAGAAGCGGAGAGTACGCTGCAAAGAGAAGCCTGCCAGCTGGCGCTTGGAAAAGCAAAGCTGCTGCCGGCTCAGATGCGCTATGTTTTTTGCGGTGACCTGCTGGGTCAGTTAATTGCTTCCTCCTTTGGAGTTATGAATTTTAATATTCCAATGTTTGGACTGTACGGAGCCTGCTCCACCTGTGGGGAAGCCCTGTCACTTGGTGCAATGACGGTCAGTGCAGATTATGCGGATTATGTAATGGCTGTTACATCCAGCCATTTTGGCAGTGCAGAAAAGCAATTTCGTTTTCCACTTGAATATGGAAACCAGCGTCCTCTGGCAGCAACATGGACAGTTACAGGCAGCGGAGCCTTTATACTGGGGAAAAAAGGCGGACATGCAAGAATTACAGGCGTTACACCGGGAAAAATTGTAGATTATGGCGTAAAAGATTCCCTGAATATGGGAGCGTGTATGGCACCGGCTGCCTGTGATACTATTTATCAGAATCTGATGGATTTTAACCGGCAGCCGGAGGATTATGACAAAATCATAACCGGGGATCTGGGATATGTGGGGCAGACAATTCTGATTGATTTATTAAAAGAAAAAGGTTTTGACATCAGTCGGGTTCATATGGACTGCGGAATCGAAATCTATGACAGAGAGACACAGGATACTCATTCCGGCGGAAGCGGATGTGGCTGTTCAGCAGTCACTCTGGCTGCAAAAGTACTCCCGAATGTGGAAAAGGGAGCTTGGAAAAGAGTATTATTTGTACCGACCGGTGCCTTACTTTCCCCCACGAGTTTTAATGAGGGGCAGAGTGTGCCGGGAGTAGCGCATGGTGTAGTAATCGAGCATTGCTAACACCAGCCATCGTCAGCAAAGGAGAGAGTTATGGACTATATTAATGCTTTTTGGGTGGGCGGACTGATCTGTGCCTTGGTACAGATCCTGATGGAAAAAACAAAACTGATGCCTGGACGCATCATGGTTATTCTGGTATGCCTGGGAGCGGTACTGGGAGCAGTGGGGCTCTACGGACCATTCCAGGAATTTGCAGGAGCCGGTGCAAGCGTCCCGCTTCTGGGTTGGGGCAATGTATTATGGAAAGGTGTAAAAAAGGCAATTGAGACGGACGGATTCATTGGAATATTTATGGGTGGATTTACTTCCAGTGCGGTGGGCGTGTGCGCGGCGCTGGTGTTCTCTTACCTGGCAAGCCTGTTATTCAAACCACATATGAAGGAGTAAGCCGGATTGGTGAAAAGAACGTTTTGCTGATTCGCACTACCTGGAATATTTGAGTTATCAATGGCTTGTTATTATGAATAAAATGGGAGCTTGCTAAGTTAGTAAGCTCCCATTTTGAATTTACAATCCCCCGTCCAGATGTTATAATCAACCTGAACCATAAACGCTTTGCCTCAGGTTCTATCCGATTGATTATATATCGTATAGGAAGAACCAGGTACATAAGCAGACAAAGATACAATCAGGAGGATCTAATATGGCAAATATTATTGGAAGCCCAAGCCGATATATTCAGGGTAAGGGTGAATTAAAAAATCTCTGCAGCCATGCAGAAAAATATGGTAAAAACTTATTTATTCTGACCAGCGAGTCAGGCAGAAAAAGAGTAGAGCCGGTGATTAATGAAGGACTTAAGGATTCCGCATCTGTGGTTACTTATGAAGTATTCCAGGGGGAATGCAGCAAGACAGAGATCAACAGAATCATGGAAGTATGCAGGGAAAAGAAAGGGGAAGTAATCGTTGGTGTAGGAGGCGGTAAAACCCACGATACAGCGAAAGCGGTTGCTTATTATATGAATAAGCCTGTGGTAATCGTACCTACCATTGCTTCTACCGATGCGCCTTGCAGTGCACTTTCGGTTATTTATACAGAAGAAGGGGTATTTGAAGAATATCTGTTCCTTCCGGCAAGCCCTAATATGGTTCTGGTGGATACGGAAATTGTGAGCAAGGCACCAGCCAGACTTTTAGTAGCCGGAATGGGAGATGCTCTGGCAACATATTTCGAAGCAAGAGCCTGCAAGAGCTCTAATGCGGATAACTGCGTAGGCGGGAAATGCACGATGGCAGCAATGGCACTGGCAGAGCTGTGTTACGATACATTATTGGAAAACGGTCTGACTGCAGCATTGGCGGTAAAAGAAAAAGTGTGTACCAAAGCAGTGGAAAATATTATTGAAGCAAATACGTATCTGTCCGGTATCGGTTTTGAAAGCGGCGGACTTGCAGGTGCCCATGCCATTCACAACGGTCTGACAGCCATCGAAGAGACACATGCCCTGTATCACGGGGAAAAAGTTGCCTTTGGAACTTTGGTGCAGCTGGTTTTGGAAAATGCTGATTCTGATGAACTGGATGAAGTTATTGGATTCTGTAAGGAAGTTGGTCTTCCGGTAACTCTTGCGGAGCTGGGCATCAAGGAGGTAAATCCGGAGCAGATCATGGAAGTTGCCCGCCTTGCATGTGCACCGGGTGATACCATTCACAATATGCCGTTTGACGTTACTCCAGACGATGTATATGCAGCAATAATGGGAGCGGATGCATTAGGCAGATACTAATGTAACCAATCAGAAAGCAGGATGAGTGCCAACTAGTACAGCATTGCATAAATAATCAAGTAATACACTTCGGCTATCCGCACCAGGAAATCCGAACCATTCTTTGATGTAGCCCGCTACACCTGCAGAATGGTTTGGATCCCCTGATACGAATATCCTGTGTGTATTACTCAATTATTTAAGTAATGATGTACTAGGCATTCATCCTTTTTTTGGTGCTCATATTCCCCTTCCAAATTCAGGAACTTCACACAAAACACAAGAAACTATGATAAGATGTCCTTACAATCAATAAAATGACAGTCATAAGAGGTGTGATATGAAAGAAATACTTGTAATAGAAGATGAAACAGATATTCAGGAACTGCTAACCGCATTCTTAGAAGACGCGGGATATAAGGTGACGACAGCAGGTGATGGCGTTGCCGGCATCACCTGTTTTCACAGTAAGCAGTATGACCTGGTGTTACTGGATATTATGCTGCCTAAAATTGACGGGTATGGAGTCTGCGAGGTGATACGGCAGGAATCAGCAGTTCCAATTGTAATGCTGACAGCTTTGGACAGTGAGGAAAACCAGGTGCGGGGATATGATTTAAGAGTGGATGATTATATAACCAAGCCCTTTTCCATGCAGATCCTGATCCGTAAAATAGAAGCAGTGCTTCGCCGCACATCACCGGTTCAGGAGACAAATCAGCTGCTTTACCGCAATCTCTTATTGGATTTGGATGGATATAAAGTGTTTGTAGACGGGGAAAACATAGACTTGACTCAGCGGGAATTTGAACTTTTGCGGGAATTGCTGCAAAACCAGGGAAAAGTCCTGACCAGGCAGATGCTGTTAAACGGACTTTGGAAATATGATTTCTATGGCGATGAGAGAGTTGTGGATACCCATATTAAAAATTTACGAAAGAAACTGGATGTAGATTATATAGAGACAATCAGAGGGGTGGGATATCGCATTGATAAAACGAATTAGAGGCAGTCTGACTTTTAAAATATTTTTAATAACTAGCATGATCCTGATCTGCGTCTGTGGTCTTACCTATGGGTTTATCGCTTATTTTATGCCGCAGACATATACATACGGCATTAGCGAGGATATCGATAATAAAATGGATCACCTTGTGGCGGATTTAGAGGAAACAAAATATGAGGACAGTGGTCCTCTTTTTGATGATTTTATAGTAAATAATACGGTGGATCTGCAACTGTTGGACGCAGATGGAAATGTGGTGGAGCGTCCGGGGAATGTACAGACCGGGTTCGTGGAGACTGCGGGGAACCAGGCGACCATGGCGATTACACTGATGGATCAAAAAAGTATCAATATGGAAGATACAGAGGAAGTGAGTGCCGAACAAAGTAAGGCCGCGGCTACAAGTGCAGCGGCAGCAGGAGAAAGAAATGCAGAAATAACAGGTGAAGCAAATGCGGATAAAGCGGGCGAAACAAATACAGAAATAGCAGGAGAAGCAAATGCAAATAATGCAGATGAATCCAATGCGAATAAAGCAAGCGAAGCAGATGCAAATATAGCTGGTGAAACAAAGGCAAACATAACAGTGGAAACAAATGCCAATGAAGCTCAGAAAACAAAAAATGTGGAAACAGACAGTATTTCAATGGCGGAAAATACCGTATCCATGCAAAGTGCATCCTTTCATTATGACGATGAATTATCAAATGTTTCGGTGATATCTTCAAGTGTAAATATGGAGTACGGGACGCAAAAAGCAGTTACTTTTGCCGGTTCAGACCAGACCTATGATCTATATGTATTAGGTGCATATAAATTTGTGAACCAGGCAGAAGAGGCAATGTATAAAATTCTGCCGTGGCTGATCGTGGTAATTGTTTTCATTTCAACGCTGACTGCATATTTATATTCCCGCTATGTCACCCGTCCGGTAGTGCGGCTTAGCAGGATCTCAAAGAAAATGTCTGACCTGGAGTTTAACTGGGTATGTGATGAGAAGCGCAATGATGAGATCGGCATACTATCGTCCAGCCTGAATGAACTTTCCCAGAAATTATCTGCAGCTCTTTTGGAGCTGAAAAGTGCAAATGAATCTCTGCAGAAAGACATAGAAACGGAACGGAAGCTGGAACAAAAGCGGCTGGAATTCTTCTCAGCGGTGTCCCATGAATTAAAGACGCCCATAACGGTTATGAAGGGACAGTTAGAAGGAATGATGTATCAGGTGGGCATTTATAAAAACCGTGATAAGTATCTCGCCAGATCGTATTCCGTAGCCTCCACCATGGAAGAAATGGTCCAGGAAATTCTGACAGTCTCGCGAATGGAATCCTCCGGATTTACCCCTCAGATGGAAGAGTTTGATTTGGGGGGGATGGTAAAGGAGTGTGCCCGCAAACAGGATGATCTGTTTGTACAAAAAGATATGGAGGTCTCATACAATCTCAGTCAGCCACTTTCTGCGTATGGAGATAAAAAGCTCCTTCAGAAAGCGGTGAATAACATTATCAGCAATGCCATCCACTATTCCCCGGATGGAGCGAAGATTTCTATAGAAGCATATGAAGAAGAGGGAGGCGTCACATTATGCGTGGAAAATTCCGGTGTTCATTTGGATGTAGAAGCGATTCCACGGATTTTTGAAGCATTTTTCCGGGTAGAAAAATCCAGAAACAGAAATACAGGAGGAAGCGGACTGGGACTGTATATTGTGAAAATGATCTTAGAACTCCACAATGCCGATTATAAAATAGAAAACACAGCTTCCGGTGTAGCATTTACATTCTCCATATAAAACACATATAAAATACAAACCATCCACAAAAGGATTTGTTAGGATAAGAACGTACTTAAGAGCGCGGATAAAGCGCAATTGGAAAGTTAAAAAATTCTAACAACAGGAGGTTTCAATGTTATGATACTGAAAAGGATGGCAGGAGTAGTGATAGCAGCAATGCTGTTAACAACCTTCTTAACCGGGTGTTCCACAAATGGAACAGAACAGTCGGACGGCGGTAACGGCACCGATAAAGGAAATAAAACGGAAGCAGCAGCAATGGGAAGGTATCTGGAAGAGGATATAAAGCTGCCGGAAGGAATCGATAATATACAGGCGTTATGTGAAATGGAAGATGACAGCCTGCGGCTGGCTGGCTCAGGAGAAAAAGGAGGAGGGGTCTGGGATACCAGGGATCAGGGGAAAACATGGAATAAAGTGTTTGACTATCCCGAAGAACTAAAGGGAAGTGATACGAAATATGTAAGTTCTGTAGCCCTGTCTCCAAAAGGAGGAGCGGCTGCGATTATTATGGATTACAGCAATATCAATCAGCAAAGCGGACAGGGTCAGGTTCAGACGGAATACTGGACGCTGGATGATACGGGGAAAGCGGTTCAGCTGCCGGTACAGCTGGGTGGAAATAATACAGAAGCAAAAAGTGAATCGAAATCAGATGCCCAGTCTGAGGGTGAAACAACAAACCAGCAGGGCGGGCAGGGTGTTTCCCTGCATGATCTGCAGTATTTAAACACCTGGAAGTATACTCCGGATAATCAATTAGCGGGCATAGGCGTGGATGGTAAAATTTATATCATAGATTCAGCCAGCGGTGCCCTTATCAAGTCCATTGACAATAGTGAAGCATACTTTAGTAATATTGGATTTGTAGGAAATACACTGGTGGCATATGCTTCCAATGGGGTATACTATTACGATATGGCAACGGGAAATTCTATGGAGAAAGATGCAGTATTAAACGAACAGCTTACAGATGAAAATGCTGCAGGAGGAATCTTTTTTGGAGGAGGCGGTTCCGATGTATTGCTTCAGGGTGGAAAAGAAGACAATATTCTGTATTTTTGCAATAAAGAAGGCATTTTCCGCCATGTCCTCAATGGCAATGTGTCCGAACAGCTGGTGGATGGATCATTAAATTCCATGTCCGATCCCAGCGTGATGTTTAGTGATGTGGCTGCGATGAAAGATGGTACCTTCTTCCTGGCTTTTACGAAAAATAATGGCAATAATTTAGTCCGTTATACATATTCTGAAGATACACCGTCGGTTCCGGAAAAAGAAGTAAATATCTATTCACTGAAAGAAAATGTGGAAATACGTCAGGCAATTGCTTTGTTCCAGAAACAAAATCCGGATATCCGTGTAAACTATGAGGTTGGAATAACCGGTGATGACGGAGTTACCGTATCAGATGCAATTCGTACATTGAATACTAATATTATGGCTGGAAAAGGACCTGACCTGTTTGTTCTGGATGGAATGTCTATAAAATCTTATGAAGATAAAGGACTGTTAGAGGATATGAGCGCTATTCTCAAACAAGTTGCAGACCAGGATGGATTATTAGAGAACATTACAAAGTCATTTGAAAAAGACGGCAAAACTTATGCAATTCCAACCAGATTTATGATTCCCGGAGTGCAGTCAGACAAGAAAACCCTGGATGGGATTACCGATTTGAAAACATTGGCGGATACTGTGGAAAGTATGAAACAGGAGAACGGGGATAAAGAAATTTTGGGAAGCAGACAGCCAAATGATCTGCTGGACCGTTTGTATGATACTTCTGCTCAGAATTGGATCAAGGAAGATGGTACACTCAAAGAAGATGCGTTAAAAGAATTCTTTACTCAGCTGAAAAGAATCTATGATGTTGATAAAAGAGATGTGGAGGAGAATAATGTAAATTCAGCTACCATGGTGTTTGGAGGGTTAGGACGTATCGGTGCCTGCATCTCAGATGACTCCATGCGGTATCTGGGAGGAAATGCCAAGCTGAATATAGGAAATATCAATTCCATAAATGATCTGATGCAGGTATTGGCAGTTGATGCTAAAATAAAAGACAGCACTTATAAACCACTGGACGGACAGGCGTCGAAAATCTTTGTACCCAGTACGATGATTGGCATCAGCAGCAAAGCGGTCAATAAAGAATCAGCAGAAAAACTTGCAGCCTTTATGATGTCCAAAGATGCCCAGACGGTAAGCCAGGGAGGCGGATTCCCGGTGAACAAAGCGGCTTTTGAAGAACTTTTTAATAATGATTCGAAGAGTGAGGTGCCAATGATGTCCATTTCTACTGTCAGTGAAAGTGGAGTAGATCTTTCCATTGATTTGAAGTGGCCAACAGAAGAACAGGCTAAACAATTTAAATCTTTTATAGAAGGGCTGACTACACCGTCAAATACAGACAGTATGATACGGGAAGCAGTAAGCGGTGCGGCAGCGGACTGTCTGAATGGAATTACCAGTGTGGATGAAGCGGTAAAAGCAGTCATGCAGAAAGTAAATCTTTACCTTTCTGAATAAAGAGTGAAATAAGAAAAGGTAAATATAACAGCCGGTTGGATCGTTAAAATCCAGCCGGCTGTTTCAATTGAAGCGGCAGCAGATCAATAGATAAAATAACCTGCAAAGCCTGCCAGAACCATCACCAGTATCGGATTCATTTTCCATTTACGGAGCAGGATCAGGCAGAAACCAAAAATGATACAGGCTATAAGATTCGGTTGGAAGGCTGAAACTTCCAATTCTGAGGTGCCAAAAAATGAGATCATCAGAATAACAGCGGCAGAGGAGGCAATCAGACCGGCTGAAACAGCTTTTAATCCATTTAATACCTGAAAAATATAATGATTATTGCGGTGTTTATGGAAAAAGCGATACAGGAAAATAGAAATCAAAAAGCCGGATAATATACAGCCCAGGGTTGCGATCAACGCTCCCGGAATGCCAGCGATCTGAAGACCGGTAAAAGTAGAGGTATTCACGGCAAGAGGACCAGGAGTCATCTGGGAAATGGTGATGATATCGGTAAATTCCTGCAGTGTCAGCCAGTGTTCCCTCTGTACGACCTGTTCCTGGATCAGAGGAATTGTGGCATAACCACCGCCGATACTGAATAATCCAATCTGGGTAAAACGGTAAAACAATCTGAGCAATAGTTCGGTCATGCCGCCACCTCATTTCTGCGCAGATAACATTCCAACAGGCAGAGCAGGGCGCTGATTACAATAATTAGTGCGGCATTTATCTGCAGGAAGAAGCTGGAAACAAATGCAAGGGGGATTAAGATAGAAAAAAAGAGTCGTTTTTCTTTAAAGATGCCGCGGCACATATCGTAGACCAGATCCACAATCAATGCGGCAACACCAGCCTCCATACCCTTTAAAACAGCGGAAACAGCCGTATTGTCACGAAAAGCCTGATAGCCCGCAGAAATTACCGATAAGATAATCAGCGCAGGCAGTACGGAGGCTGCACCGCTTACAATGGCACCTTTCAGACCGGCGGTTCGATATCCGGCAAGGACAGAAAGATTGACTGCAATTGCACCGGGTGAAGACTGTGCGATTGCAGCCATATCCAGAAGTTCGGATTCAAGAAATAATTTCTTATTCTGTACAAAATATTTACGGATCATGGGTATGACTACATAGCCGCCTCCGAAAGTAAAGGCACTGATGAAGAAATTAACGCCAAAGAGCCATAAGAGCAAAGGTAGTTTTTTCATAGAAGGGATCTCCTTTTCACCATTTTTAAAAATATAACACGTAACAGTTTCATTATAACCGCTGATCGTATATAATTAAAATTATATTATTTTATATAGATCATAATAAAACAGTAATGAAAAATCATGAAATAGGAGGAGCATAAAATGACGATACGCCATCTTCGTATTTTTAAGATTGTATGTGAAGAAGGGAATATCACAAAGGCAGCAAAAAAGCTCTATATGACCCAGCCCGCTGTGTCCCATGTAATCAATGATCTGGAAGAAAAGATCGGCAATTCCCTTTTTGACCGGGTATCCAAGCGGATATATCTGAATGAATTTGGAAAATTGTTTTTAGATAAAGCAATACACATACTGGAATTATATGATGATCTGGAAGGTGGTTTAGACTCCCTGAAAGAGCAGGCGGCACTGCATATTGGTTCCAGCATAACCATAGCGAATTTCTGGCTTCCGGCAATTTTGCGAAAATTTGAATCACAGTGGAGAAAAACGCCCGTCCGGGTAGAAGTGGAAAGTGCCCGTATCATAACTGAAAAACTTTTGTGCAATGAAGTGGATCTGGCACTGATCGAGGGAGTTTTCCCCAGAGAGAATCTGGTATGCATTCCTTTTTCTTCGTATAAACTGGTAGTGCTGTGTGCTAAGGATCATCCCCTGGCATCCCGCGAAGAGATTACAATAGAAGAACTTGCAAGGCAGAAGCTTTTGTTAAGAGAGAAGGGAAGTGCCATACGGGATACATTTGACAGCGCCCTGACACTGCATCATCTGTCAGCTGATCCGGTGTGGACCAGCGTAAATTCCCAGGCACTGATCCAGGCAGCCAAAAACAATCTGGGCATTACCATCATGCCGGACATTCTGGTTGAAAAAGAATGCGAAAGAAAAGAGCTGGTACAGTTGTCCGTACAAGAGCTTTACATGGAGAATCAGAACTATCTGGCGTATCATAAAGATAAGTTTTTATCGGAATCCATCCAGGATTTTCTTAAGATTCTACAAGAAATCCCCTCCATACCACACTATTGACAGATTGCCTCTTTTATGGGTAAAATGAAGTTAATTGTAATTGTACATAAGAGCAGTAAGCATTTAAGGATTAAGGAATGATTAACTTAAAACAGGATCTAAGGAGAAGATGTCATGAAGAAAATCGGTTTTATTGGTGTAGGAATTATGGGAAAATCCATGGTGCGTAACTTGATGAAGGCAGGGTTTGAGCTTTCCATCTACGCCAGAAATAAGGAAAAGGCAGAAGACGTAATTAGGGAGGGAGCGGTGTATCACTCATCCATTAAAGAATGTGTAAAAGATTGTGATGCAGTCATTACTATTGTGGGATTTCCAAAGGATGTGAGAGAGGTATACTTTGGGGCAGAAGGGATCCTGGAAAATGTCACCAGGGGAACTTACGTCATCGATATGACTACTTCCAGCCCGAAGCTGGCAATAGAAATCTATGAGGAAGCCAAAAAACGCGGAATTTACGCACTGGATGCACCGGTAACCGGCGGTGATGTGGGGGCAAAGAACGGAACCCTTTCCATACTTGCAGGGGGTGATCCAAAAGATTATCAGGCATGTCTGCCATTGTTTGAGGCTATGGGTAAGAACATTCATCTGGAAGGCAGTGCTGGCAGCGGACAGCATACCAAGATGGCGAATCAGATCATGATAGCAGGAACCATTTCAGGCATCTGTGAAGCCTTTGCCTATGCCCGGGATAAGGGACTGGATATACCTACGATGCTGGATTCGGTGGCTACAGGTGCAGCCGGAAGCAAACAGCTGGAACTGCAGGCCGGTAAAATGCTGGAACAGGATTATGCTCCTGGTTTCTTTATCAAGCATTTCATCAAGGATATGAAGCTTGCAAAAGAAGAAGCAAGTGCGGATGGCCTGTCACTGGGTGTATTGGAGCAGACCCTTGCCGCATACGAGGAACTGGAAGAAAGAGGTGATGGGGAGCTTGGAACCCAGGCACTGATTAAATATTACGAGAAATAAAACAAGAAATTAAGGGATCAAAACATCTTAAGGCGTGCTGTACAGCTGGCAGAAAGCAATTTTAAAACGGGCTTTGTGCTTTACAATGCCCAGACAGAGAAAGAAGGTTGACTATGGCAAAGAATTACCGCTCCGAACTGGTAGGTGTTTTTGGGTGTCCGGTAGATGAAAACCCAACCGGGGTGATGGAAGAAGCCGCATTTGAAAAAATGGGTCTAAACTACCGGTATCTGACAATTAAAGTGGAAAAAGAAGATCTGGAAACGGCGATGAGAGCCGTTCGGGCATTTGACATGAAAGGAATTAATCTGACGATACCCCATAAAGTGAAGGTACTGGACTATCTGGATGAACTGTCAGAAGCGGCAGAGATTATTGGAGCCGTAAATACAGTGCTAAACCGGAATGGAAAGCTATTTGGAGAGAATACAGATGGGAAAGGATTTTTAACTGCGCTTAAAAAAGAAGGGATTTCAGTACGAAATAAGAAAATTGTGATATTAGGAGCCGGAGGTGCCGCACGGGCAATCGGTGTGGAATGTGCACTGGATGGGGCTTCGCAGATTACGGTTGTGAACCGGAATGAAGAACGGGGCAGGGAACTGGCAGAACTGATTGATACAAAAACGAAAGCAGCAGGCAGATATGAGAAATGGGAGGGCAGCTATCCGGTGCCGGAAGATACCCACATTTTAATTAATGCCACCTGTGTGGGTCTGTATCCAAATGTATCTGACAAGCCCATGATCAACTACGATACCATAAGGGCGGATATGACTGTCAGTGATGTTGTGTTTAATGATCCCAATACCCTTTTCTTACAGGAAGCCGGAAAACGGGGGGCGAAAACCGTGAACGGACTTGGAATGCTGGCGCAGCAGGGAGCGCTTAATTTTACCCTGTGGACCGGAGCTGATGCACCTGTGGAAGTGATGGAAGATACCTTGAAACAGGAGTTTGGGTTAAAATAAATTCCTTATTTCAGGCTGAATTAAGAGAGGTTTGTCAGGAAACAGGCAGTTTTGAAGAAAAAAATGCCATCTGTAAAATATGCAGATGGCATTTTATTGTTATTTTGCCGCTTTTTGGGCAAAACTAGTATTAACCAGTTTATCATAAGGTGCACGCTGGCTGAGTTCTCCTGCATTTTCCAGGATATCCTGAAGCAGATTGAAACTGTTTTCTTCAAATACCATGTTATCCTTCCAGGTTTCCTGTTCGTGATAACGTTTTACAATGGTGGTAATGGTTGCCAGATCTGTTTCTTTAAACTGAGGCTCAATAATTTTTGCGATTTCTTCCGGTGTGTGGGAGTTCACATAGTCCATACCCTTTTGCAGGGCATCGGTGAATCCCTGGATAATTTCCGGATTCTTTTTGATGAAACTGCCTTTGGCACTGTATGCGGTGTAAGGCACATAACCGGAATCCGTTCCGAGAGACGCAACTACGTGGCCGCTGCCTTGCTTTTCAAGAGAAGTGGCACCAGGTTCAAATTCCACTGTAAAGTCTCCCTGACCGCCGGAAAATGCAGCTGCGGTAGAACCAAAATCAATGCTTTGGTCAATATTTAAATCAGCTGCCGGATTGATTCCGTTTTGTTTTAAGATGTACTCGAATACCATTTCAGGCATACCGCCTTTTCGGCCGCCAAGAACATTTTTTCCTTTCAGGTCACTCCAGGTGAAATCAGGCATATCCTGTCTTGCAACCAGGAAGTTTCCTGCACGCTGTGTGAGCTGGGCAAAGTTTACCACATAATCTGAGGCTCCTTCGTTATAGGCGTAAATGGTTGATTCGCTTCCCATAAATCCGATATCGGCATCCCCCGATACCACGGCGGTCATGGTTTTGTCCGCCCCAAATCCTGTGACAAGCTCCAGATCAATTCCTTCTTCCGCAAAATAACCTTCCTGAATTGCCACATATTGGGGTGCGTAGAAGATGGAATGTGCCACTTCATTCAGTGTTACTTTGGTGAGTGTGTCCGATTCTTTTTTACAGCCGATACAGGTCAATGCCAGAAGAACCGTAACAGCAGCCAGCAGTAAAAGCTTTTTTTTCATAACTTACCTCCAAAAGTTCTAATGCTATAAGATATGAAAAATTGCGTAAAAGTTGCAAAGAAAACCAACAAATCTAAAAGATAAATGAAAAACATTAACAAATACTAAAGAAATTATGTAAAATTAGTTGATATTATGAACAAAATCATGTTATAATAACACGAACAAAAAAGATAAAGGGAGAAAGACACATGAACGAAAAACAAAGTTTCAAGCCGTATATTCCTGCTGATAAGTCAGTACCGGAATTTACGCCGACAGCCATCATCCTGGGTGTATTGCTGGCTGTTCTGTTCGGCGGCGCGAATGCGTATCTTGGTCTTCGTGTAGGTATGACCGTATCTGCATCAATTCCAGCAGCCGTTATCTCAATGGGCGTTATCCGCGTCATTTTGAGAAAAGACTCCGTATTGGAGAACAACATGGTACAGACAATTGGTTCTGCCGGTGAGTCTGTAGCTGCAGGAGCTATTTTCACTCTGCCAGCGTTATTTTTGTGGGCAAAAGAGTGGGGAACAGCTGCACCTTCTTTACTTGAAATTGCAATTATTGCATTTATCGGCGGTACATTAGGAGTTCTCTTCATGGTACCACTTCGTAAAGCCTTAATTGTACAGGAACACGGAACACTTCCATATCCGGAAGGTATGGCATGTGCGGAAGTTCTTTTAGCTGGTGAGCAGGGTGGTGCAAAAGCCTCTACTGTATTTGCTGGTTTAGGCATCGCAGCAGCTTACAAATTTATCACAGACGGATTTAAATTATTCCCAAGTGAAGTACATTATGAAATTCCTGCTTACAAAGGAGCGGGTGTTGGTATGGACGTATTGCCAGCACTTTTAGGTGTTGGTTATATCTGCGGACCAAAGATTTCATCATATCTGTTTGCAGGTGGTGTACTTGGCTGGTTTGTGTTAATGCCATTAATCGTATTATTTGGTGCAAATGTTACATTGTTCCCGGCTACTATTCCGATCGCTCAGATCTATGAAGAGGGCGGATCTTTTGGTATCTGGTCCAATTACATTAAGTACATTGGTGCAGGAGCTGTAGCATGCGGCGGTATCTTAAGCTTAATTAAGTCGCTGCCACTTATCATCAAAACATTTAAGGATGCTATTAAGGGATACGGAAAAGGCGCAGCTGCTAATTCCAGCATTCGTACTGACCAGGATCTTTCCATGCCGGTTATTTTTATTTCAATTCTTGCACTGGCAATTGCAATCTGGCTGATCCCGATCATTCCGGTAAACTTATTCAGTGCCGTTTTAATCGTAGTATTCGGATTCTTCTTTGCAACCGTATCTTCACGTATGGTTGGATTGATTGGAAGCAGTAATAACCCTGTTTCCGGTATGGCTATTGCTACACTGTTGATTTCATCTATGGCGCTGAAAGCAACCGGACAGGTTGGACAGGGCGGAATGACAGCAGCAATTGCAATCGGTTCTGTTATCTGTATTATCGCAGCAATTGCAGGCGATACTTCACAGGATTTAAAGACAGGTTATATTTTAGGTGCCACCCCTAAGAAACAGCAGATCGGTGAAATCATCGGTGTATTAGCTGCAGCGATTGCGATCGGTGGTATCTTATATCTGTTAAATGAAGCATGGGGATATGGCTCTGCTGAACTTCCTGCACCACAGGCTACTCTGATGAAGATGGTAGTAGAAGGTGTTATGGGCGGTAACTTACCATGGAACCTTGTATTTGCCGGTGTATTTATTGCATTGGTAGTAGAAGTATTAGGAATTCCGGTACTTCCATTTGCAGTTGGTTTATATCTGCCAATCCACTTAAGCACACCTATGATGGCTGGTGGACTTGTAAGATTATTTATTGAAAAGAAAAAGGGAATGGACGAGAAGAAGAAGAAAAATGCCATCGACGGCGGTGTTCTATATTGTTCTGGTCTGATTGCCGGAGAAGGTTTAATTGGTATTCTTTTAGCGGTATTTGCTATTATTCCTATGTCAGACGGATCTCTTGGAGATGCCATTGCAAAAATAGGTGGTGGAATATTCCCGGAAAGTGTTGCTAAGATCGTTGGATTAATCTTCTTTGCACTTTTAATCTTCTCATTATTGAAGTTCTCTTTATTCTTAAAGGAAAAGAAAGCTAAGGCATAAGAATGGGAAAGAAAAACAAGAAGAATTATCTTGACTTTGTTCCAATCTGTAATCCCAAGTTTGAATGGGATCTGGATAAAAAAGGGAACGTAATCGTTCACATGGAAAATAAAGGATTCTACAATTGGATTGCCCAGAAAGTATTTAAAAGACCCAGATTCAGTCATATTACACTGGATAACTACGGGAGCTTTGCGTGGCAGCTGATGGATGGCAGAAAAACAGTATTTCAAATCGCAAATGAGATGAAAGTACAGTTTGGCGATAAAGCAGAACCGTTGTATGAACGTATGACGAGATTCTTTCAGACCTTGTATCAGAACAATTTTATTGGTTATGTGAGTGAAAAGAAAAAGAAAAAATAATTACAGACAGCCCGGTGGTTTAGCCGGGCTGTTTTTCTGTGAAAGACACTTATTATGATATAAAATGATTGCAAAGAGAAATCGGAACTTGAAATTTCCATAGGAAACACGTATAATAACCATGTTAGAGCGTACAGAAATGTATTTTCAAATGCGCTTACGTACTTCATCCGGTGAGTTTTATTTCTGGCCGCAGGAAGTACTGGAAGCTCATAAAGCTTGATGAGCTGTTAGAAGAGAAAGAAGGTTAACGAGATGAAATACGTATTAGATTCACATACACATACGCTGGCCAGCGGACATGCCTACAGTACAATACACGAAATGGCGTACCAGGCTGCGGCAAAGGGTCTGGAACTGATTGGCATTACCGAGCATGCTCCCAAGATGCCGGGAACCTGTCATGAGTACTACTTCATGAACCTGCGTATTTTAGAGCGCAGCATGTGTGGAATAGAAGTTTTATTTGGTGCGGAAGTTAATGTGTTGGATTATGACGGTAATCTGGACATGGATGACAGCCTGTTGAAGAAAATGGATGTGGCAATTGCAAGCCTGCACACACCCTGTATAAAATCAGGAACAAGAGAAGAGAATACAAGGGCATGTCTGAATGCCATGAAGAATCCGTACATCAACATAATCGGGCATCCCGATGACAGCCGCTTCCCGCTGGACTACGAAGCACTGGTACTGGGGGCAAAAGAGCATCAGGTATTGTTAGAACTTAACAACAATTCCTTACATCCCCTTGGAGCCAGGGAAAATCCAATTCCAAATGATATCGCAATGTTGGAAATGTGTAAGAAATATCAGGTGCCTATTATCTTAGGCAGCGATGCTCACTGTGCTGCAGATGTAGGGAATCATCAGTTTATCGACCAGTTGTTTGAGTGCTTTGATTTTCCGGAAGAACTGATCGTAAATCGTTCTGTAGACGAATATAAAAAGTATATCAACCGTTATAAAAATCGATAAACTTCTTTACACTAAAGTTTTGCTGTGCTAATATATAAAGTACAACGACGAACGAATGAAGGGGTAATTTTATGAGCAAAAAAATCAGGACAGAAGCAGTAGATCAACTGTTTGAGGCTATTTTAAACTTAAAAGATAAAGAAGAATGTTATTTGTTCTTTGAAGACGTATGTACTGTTAATGAATTGCTTTCTTTATCACAGCGTTTTGAGGTGGCTAAGATGCTGAGAGAGCATAAGACTTATCTGGAAATTGCAGAAAAGACAGGGGCATCCACAGCAACCATCAGCAGGGTAAACCGATCATTGAACTATGGTAATGACGGTTATGAAATGGTATTTGACCGTATGCAGGAAAAAAAGCAGTAATATTGAAAAACAGGATATTAAAATATAAAACAGGCAAAGCTGCTAGATAGAAGCACTTTGCCTGTTTTTATGATTTATTTTTTGTTTTTTTCTTTTTCTGAATCTTTTTTTGGAAGTTCATCAATTAATTTTTCAATGAGCTGCTTTTTAATATATACATCAAAACTCAGCAGACAGATAAAAGAAAAATATTTCAGGAATCCCTGATCTTCTTCATCTGCATTTTCAAAGGTCTTCTGGGAAGTATTGTATTTTTCCAAAATATCCTTAGAAATTTCATTTACCTGGCTTTTCTCCAAACTAAATACTTCCTGATAGAGTGTTTCCATATTAAAGTCGGAATCATTATGAAAGTATTTTTCTGTAATGGGATGGAGCAGTGTCTGAATGTCTGTGATGGATAGCACGCCTTTAAAATAATATATAAAAATCAAAACCAGCAGATGTTCTTTTGAATACTTTTTCTTCAGCGGTGGCGGAAGCAGGTCATTTTTAGCGTAATTATTAATCATGGTCTTTGTCAAAATTTTATCATCTGAATTTCGTTTCGAATGGGCTAAGTGCGAATCCATAAATGTAGTTACCTGGTCCATGTATAGGTCAATATTTGGAATATCTGCAGGTTTGATATAATCGATTCTGGATAAGCTGCGCATTATGCTGTTTATCATATCATCTGTATCTATTGTCATCTTGTTCACCTCTTATTACATTATATAGTTTTCATTACTATTTGTAAATGTTTTTATTGTAGTTTGTAATATTTCTTAATACTATCTGCAATATAAGAGGAAAACATAACTGTAATATTTACCTTAAGAAGTATTTTTTAGCAATGACACATTCGTAGACGATCATAACAATGATACACCCTGGCATGCCGCTTAAAGTAAGGCAGACCGTACACAGTGTCTGATCCGTAAGTCCAACAAATCCGCTGGCAATAAAGAACAGGGAATAACCCATAAACAGAAACCCCACAGCGCGATTATATTTTTTGATATCCGAAATTTTGTCAGATTCCGGGGCTTTCATTACAGAATAAATGCCAACCGGCTTTTTTGCAAAGCACATGGATATTCCGCTGACAAAAATAAAGAATCCAAAAATCCAGGAAACGACAGCAAGGGCAGGCTTAAAGTTTATTCCACTTTTAAAAAATACAGACATATCAGTTTCGAAGTAAAATGTTCCGGCTAAAGTTATGATGGTGATAAGATTAAAAATAACAACCAGAATGATTCCGGCAGCATATGCATTCTCTGATTTTAGAATAACCTTCACAAATGCACAGAGTGCTAATGTGAAAACAGGGAAAATCAGCAGTTCATATTTACTTCCGATGACATCCATTCCCTTACCTGATAAATGAGCGGTAGTAGTGATTCTGTCAGGAAGAAAAAACATGCTGATCAGGGTCAGAATCAGAGGCAGGCACATGAGGATGTTATAAATGAGGTATAGCCGTTTCATAAAATCAGCTCCTTTCGTTTTGATCTGCAGCGGTCATGGGATGAGTGTAGCACTGTTTTGGAAACCATTCAACCGATGCAGCTTAAGGTAAAGCGTTTTATGATTGAGATATTGCAGTTATATTCGATATTCCTCTATGAACTGTATGATAAGGGTGAGGGAGAAAGGCGTTGATTCAGATGAAAAATGATAGGTTGAGGATTATGGCTGAGAGATTGCAGGGTTGCAAAATATGGAGGAATGTACTAAGATATTAGAGGTATATCCATGGAAAGGAATGAAAATCAATGCGAGAAGAACAGTTTAAGATGGAAAGACCGGGCCTTGTGGAAGAAGGGCAGGAAGTAGAGATTGTAGAAATTAACACTTCCATGAATTACAGCTATATCATTGAACCAGCAGTTGCCATGTCGGGATGCTTTCCCTCCAGCAGAAGAATAAAAGCCAGAAAAGGGATTATTAAAAAAATTGAAAATACTCCGCGGGGCTACATCGTCACAGCAGCTTTTGAAGAATAGTGCCCATCAGAAAATATATTCTGGCGATCTCATACTCAGCAAACAGGAACGCACAGGTGCCAACAAAATCTTCAGGGAAGGCAGAGTGGCGAATAATCTTAAAATAAGATGAAAAATGTGGATTCTTGATGACAGCAGGCGCATTTTATTATATAATAAAACCCGAGACTAAAAGTTAGGTGGTATTACAATGAGCATATACGATACATTGAATGACATGCAGAAATCGGCGGTATTTTATACGGAAGGCCCGTTATTGCTTCTGGCTGGGGCAGGTTCCGGCAAGACCCGTGTACTGACACACCGCATTGCATATCTGATTGAAGAAAAAGGGGTAAACCCGTGGAATATCATGGCAATTACCTTTACCAATAAAGCGGCAGGAGAGATGCGGGAGCGTGTAGACAGCCTGGTGGGATTCGGATCTGAAAGCATCTGGGTATCCACATTCCACTCTACCTGTGTCAGGATTTTAAGACGTTACATAGATCGGCTGGGTTATTCCAATAGTTTTACTATTTATGACAGCGATGATCAGAAAACACTGATGAAAGATGTGTGCAAGCGCCTGCAGATTGATACGAAAGTATATAAAGAAAAAGCACTGCTGGGTGCAATCTCTTCTGCAAAAGATGAACTGGTAAGCCCGCAGGCTTATGAACTGAATGCGGCAGGAGACTTTGGAAAGCAGAAAATTGCCCAGGCATATAAAGAATACCAGAAGCAGCTGCGCAGCAACAATGCACTGGATTTTGATGATTTGATTGTAAAAACAGTAGAGTTATTCCAGAATTGTCCGGACGTACTGGACTACTATCAGGAAAGATTCAAATACATCATGGTAGATGAATACCAGGATACCAATACCGCACAGTTTAAACTGGTAAGTCTGTTTGCAGAAAAATATCAAAACCTTTGTGTGGTAGGTGATGACGACCAGTCCATTTATAAGTTCAGGGGTGCCAATATCGGAAATATTTTAAATTTTGAAAAAATGTTCGCCGATGCAAGAACCATTAAGCTGGAGCAGAATTACCGTTCCACACAGAATATCTTAAATGCAGCCAATGATGTGATCCGAAACAACGTGGGCAGAAAAGAAAAGACACTCTGGACCGATAACGAAGAGGGCGATTTAATTCATTTCCGTCAATTTTTAACAGCTTTTGACGAAGCAGAGTATATTGTTGGAGATATTGCGCAATATATACGAGAAGGCAATTATAATTATAAGGATTGCGCCATTCTCTATCGAACGAATGCCCAGTCCCGTATGTTCGAAGAAAAATTCCTGATGGCAAATATTCCATATAAAATCATCGGGGGCGTAAACTTCTACGCCAGAAAAGAAATCAAAGACCTTCTGGCTTATTTAAAGACGGTAGACAATGCCATGGACGACCTGGCGGTTAAACGAATCATCAACGTTCCAAAAAGGGGCATAGGAGCCACTTCTCTGGGAAAAGTGCAGGAATATGCAGATGAGTATGATATGAGCTTCTACGATGCGTTAAAAGATGCTGAGAGCATTGCAACACTGGGAAGAAGTGCGGTAAAAATAAAACCATTTGTAACTTTTATCCAGACACTGCGCAGTAAACAGGATTATCTGTCAGTACAGGAAATCCTCACATCAATTATCAACGAAACCGGTTATGTAAAAGAACTGGAAGCGGAAGACACCGATGAGGCGAGAGCCAGAATCGAGAATATTGATGAATTGATCACCAAAGTCGTATCTTACGAAAGTGATGCGGAAGAGCCGACTCTGAGCGGATTCCTGGAAGAAGTAGCACTGGTAGCAGATATCGACAGCCTGGAAGAAGACAGCAACCATGTGGTTCTGATGACCCTGCATAGTGCCAAAGGACTGGAGTTCCCTAATGTATATCTGGCTGGAATGGAAGACGGCATCTTCCCAAGTTACATGACCATAACTTCTGATGATCCTCTTGAGATCGAAGAAGAACGCCGCCTGTGTTACGTGGGAATAACAAGAGCAAAACAACGCCTGACCCTCACCAGTGCCAAGTCACGAATGATCCGCGGTGAGACCCAGTATAACAAAGTATCCAGATTCATTCGGGAAATCCCCCGTGAGCTGGTAGCCGTGGGTGGACAGGTAAAAGATAAAGTAGAAGATATTCCAAAACCAACCAATTATGCCCAGGCAAAAACAGCATTCAAAACAAAAATATTTGATCCCAAACAGTTCCAGGTAAAGAAGGCGGATACCCTGGATTACGGCATTGGAGATCAGGTAAAGCACATTAAATTCGGTGTGGGAACCGTCGAAGGAATCGTAGAAGGCGGCAAAGACTATGAAGTAACCGTCAACTTCGAAAAAGCAGGCGTAAAAAAGATGTTTGCGGCCTTTGCAAAACTAAAGAAAGTATAAAATATTTTTTTCATATAGTAAAATTTAGTATTTAGTGATATACTAGTCATAAGAGTAAATCTAATGAAAGGACGTGTAAGGGATATGAACAAATTTGAAGAATTACTGGCTGCATTACAGAAAAAAGAGGATGACAAAAACAAAAATACAGTGCTTTGGGTTTTGGCAATTATCGGTGCTGTAGCAGCAGTAGCAGCAATCGCTTATGGTGTTTATCGTTATTTCACGCCGGATTATCTGGAAGACTTTGAAGAGGACTTTGATGATGATTTCGATGATTATTTTGATGATGCTGATGATATTATTGACGATGTAAAAGAAGACGTCAAAGAAGCAGCAGAAAAAGTGAAAGACGCCGTTGAAGACGCAGTAGATTAATTAAAAATGCATAAAAGGGCAGATGTCATTTGGCACCTGCTTTTTTTTACGAAAAAATTGTATTATGGGGTGAGATTTGGTAGAATGGAAGCAGGGGTTAGTAGTTAGCGGTGAGATTAGAAAATAGATGGATTTAAAAAGTATAAAAGGGCTGATCTGAAGTTGACTTTTAAGAGAGACTTCATATTGTTGGAAAAAAACTAATATTATATGGGGGGTTCTACTATGAATAAAAACGGTGAATGCAAGTCTAATATGACAAAATCTGTAATGAGAGTAAGAATGGTACTGATTACTTTAATAAATACCTTAGCGATCAGGAAGATACTAATAAAATACCGGTACAGTCAGATTCCAGGGAGCGTGGCAAAAACGAAGAGCAGTGCCATGAACGAAACGATCCTAGAAATCCAATAGAGTCAGAAGCACCCGAATATATGAGGCTGGTTCCAATTCCGAATCTTATGATAGATGAAGTCAATATCAACTTTGATATGGAGGTAAAGGAAACTGCCGCAGAGAATAAAAGAGTAAAAGAAGAAAAAATAAAAGATTAAACAGTAAAAGAAAAAAGAGCAAAAGTAATTAATATCAATTCTTTGAAACTACGTTTTAATTATTTTGTAATTGTTATTAGTTTAACTAAGAAAGTTTATTATTTGAAAGTAAAGACAATAATTATGACAACAATAAAGATAACAATAAAGACAATAAGAAGGACAATAAAAAAGACGATAATAATAAAAATATAAAATATAAATGGAGCGTAAAATTGTGAAAAAAGGTCAAGTATTAGAAGGTGTTATAAAAGAAGTAGTATTTCCAAACAAAGGGATCGTAGAAGTAGAGAATGAATCAAAAACAGTTATTGTTAAAAATGGTGTTCCTGGTCAGAAAGTTCGCTTTTCTATCAATAAAATCCGAAAGGGAAAATGCGAGGGACGATTGCTAGAAGTCATTGAAAAGTCGCCTGTGGAAGTAGAACCATCCTGCCCGCACTTTGGTATCTGCGGTGGCTGTACATATCAGAATCTGGATTATCCGACGCAGCTTGCCATGAAAGAAAAGCAGGTAAAAGATCTGGTAGACAGCGTCTGTAAAGATTATGAATTCGAAGGAATAAAAGGCAGTCCCCAGCAATTTGCATATCGTAATAAAATGGAATTTTCATTTGGGGATGAAATAAAAGATGGCCCGTTGGCATTAGGGATGCATAAACGTGGAAGCTTTTACGATATTGTAACGGTTGATCAGTGTAAAATCGTAGACGACGATTATAATAAAATTCTGGACTATGTGCTGGAATATTTTAAAGAGACGGATCTGAGTTTCTATCATAAATTATCTCACCATGGATATTTACGGCATCTGTTGGTTCGTAAGGGACAGAAGACAGGAGAGATCCTAATTGATCTAGTAACCAGTACTCAGTCAATGCCCAATCTGGAAGGACTGAGTGACAGGCTTTTGGAATTAGAATTAGAAGGCAGAATCGTTGGGATATTAAATACATTAAATGATAGTCTTGCAGACGTAGTTAAGAATGATGAAACCAAAATATTATATGGACAGGATTATTTTTATGAAGAGCTGTTAGGTCTTAAATTTAAAATTTCTCCATTCTCATTTTTTCAGACAAATTCACTTGGCGCAGAGGTATTGTATGACACAGCACGTTCTTATGTGGGAGAGACGAAAGATAAAGTGATATTCGACCTTTACAGCGGTACCGGAACGATTGCACAGATGCTAGCTCCGGTTGCCAAAAAGGTTATTGGTATTGAAATCGTGGAAGAGGCGGTGGAAGCAGCAAAAGTAAACGCGGCTTTGAATAATTTGGATAATTGCGAGTTTATTGCAGGGGATGTATTAAAAGCAATTGATCTCGTGAAGGAAACACCGGATCTTATTGTCCTTGACCCACCAAGGGATGGGATTCATCCGAAGGCGTTGTTGAAGATTATTGATTTTGGAGTGGATAGAATGGTTTATATTTCCTGTAAGCCTACCAGTCTGGTTCGGGATTTGGAAGTGCTGCAGGGGAGAGGGTATGAGGTTGTGAAGGTTGTGGGGGTTGATATGTTTCCTGGGACTGGGCATGTTGAGACGGTTGTTCTGATGTCAAGAAAAGATAAATAATGTGCTGCAAACAGCGTAAACAAGGGATTTTTGACTTCTGGAAGAAGAACGCCAGAAGTCGAAAATCCCTTGTTTTCTTGTCCAACAGAACTGGTCGATTGAAAATTTGACTTGAGGTTGAGTTGATAGCATTGAAATAATGAGTTAGTGATTCAGATTCTCCATAAAATCCGCAACAGCATGGGAACGAAGGAACACGCTTATTGATACAACGGAATAGGTCTGTGGTATTCAAAGTAGCTGTGTATAGACTTTGTTAGACTAGTGTCTTAAAACTTGGGCTGAAAGGATGAAATGCTTTAAACAGATGTATTGGTTTCATAATGAAAATTGCATACTCCGTTAACGATAGACTTGGGGTTTTATTGTTTACTTTTTCTTGCTACTAAAAAGTAGACGAGATGAAATTTCAGTATTTTGCAGAGCGGAATTCAAACGGGGAATAAAGCAACAATATTCAGATGAGATGGTAACAGCAGTAACGGAGGCAATCTTAGCTAATAGTAATATTTCTGATGGGAGAAAAAGATTTTTAGCCACAAGCATTACTGCTATTTCAAAGAAGTCCTTATACATGTTGTTGCAATTGGTTTTTTTAGTTAACTTGAATAATATCAAAAGCGGTACAATGACGGCAAATGCAGGCGATTCTGTGCAGTTTTTACTTGTTTCGAGAGCAATTCTTTCAGGATTTTATTGCTCGAATGTGGATGTGCGCTCAAGTAGATACGATGCGGTAATTGATTATAGGAGCAAAATATTTAGAGTGCAAATAAAAGAGACATCTGGAAATACCGTTAGTTTTAAAGATAGAGATAGAGGTGGGCAAGGAATTAATACGCACCATGTAAGAAATATTGGACAGAGAATTACTTCGCAGGATTGTGATATTAACGTTGCTGTAGATAAGCAAGTAGGAATGTGTTATATTATTCCAATGAGACGTATTGACCTGTGGGATGATGAGAGAATAAAGTCCATGAATGTTTCGGAATTAGAAGTATCTGAATTATATGATTTTTTTGAGAATGGGAATAATGAATAGTATTTGAAGGGGGGATACTCCCTTCAAATTTTTTTAAATTAGATTGCATCATTTCTCTATTGTTGGTATAATGCATAGAGAAATGCGGCGTGTTGCAATAGTTGATATGATTTGATGAAGTATGGATAATACTATATTAAAATGTGCATCATTGTTTGCGGGAGTCGGTGGTATTGATATGGGTTTTGAACAAGCTGGATTCAAAACAATTTATGCTAATGAGTTTGATGAGTATGCTGCCGATACGTTTGAATGTAATTACGGTATTAAGGTTGATAGAAGAGATATAAACGAAGTGCTAACAATGGCCATACATTCAAGGTGATATGCGAGGTTCTTGATGCATTAGTATACAAAGTAGAACAGAGGGTTATGAATGCTTGTGAATATGGAAATGTTCCTCAAAACAGAGAAAGAATATATGTTGTTGTTTTCCGAGATGAGGCTGATTAAGATAAATTCAAAATGCCTTTGCCAGTAGAATTGATCAAGACAATTAAGGACGTAATAAACTTTGATGCTGTAGTTGATGACAAATACTATTATATAAAAGAGGGATGTTATTTTTTCGACCAACTTGTTTCAACATTACTAAATAAGAATACAATTTATCAGTTGAGAAGAGTTTATGTGAGAGAAAACAAAAGTTATTTGGTTCCCACATTAACCGCAAATATGGGAACTAGAGGACATTAATACTAACAGACGGTGGTAAATATAGGAAAATCACTCCTAGAGAATGCTTTAATGTTCAAGGTTATCCAAGAGATTTTGTACTTCCAGAACAAAGTAATACACGTTTGTACAAGCAGGGTGGAAATAGCGTAGTTGTACCTGTAATAAAGCGAATTGCAGAGCAAATAGCCAAAGTGATTTAAGAAGAAAGTAGGTGTGAATTATGAGTTTTTTTGCCTTGAAGATATCGGATCCGGCATCCGATAGTCTCGTTAATGATATCAAAGCTGGAAGTCAGACAATAACAATCCAACAATTAAATCAGTTAGAAGGTGAATTGAAGATTGGTGAGAAAGTTTTTATTCAGCTGGGTGGAGATAAGGTGAGTTGGGATAAGGGATTAATTGGTCTTGCTCAAATTACGGGAGAACCGTATGACAAAGGATACGATGAAAAAAATCCTCGAAATTTCAAACTAGGTTTAAAAATGATTTTGATTTTAAATGGAGTAATAAAACGAGAAGAGTTTAGATTCTACGTAGATGCGTATGATGCTGGTGGAATTGGTCCGAATACAAGAGGTGAGCAAAATCAGGCTATAAAAACACTTACTGATAAGCAGGCGTATGCCATTCTTCGTGCGATGGCAGAAAGACAGGAAGAATTAGCTAATAAGATTATGGAGTTGTTCTCAGAAGATGAATGTAAAAAGATATTTGGTAAGATGCCGTGTATGGTTGAGAGCAATATGACATATGAAGAATCTTTGGACTGTTCCAGAAATAGCGATGGTGTCGAAGAAGAGACAGATGATGTAATGGAATTGGTTTTTAATACAGCAATAGATACACCATATGAGAGAAATCGTATAGTATTTGGTGCTCCTGGTACAGGAAAGAGTTATAAACTAAAAGAAGACTGCAATAGTATGAAAAAAAAATTTGGGGGTGCATTTGAGCGTGTAACGTTTCATCCAGACTATACATATTCACAGTTCGTTGGTACTTATAAGCCTGTTATGGGAGAAGATGAGAAGATTCGTTACACTTTTGTACCTGGTCCGTTTATGAGAGTATATGTGGAGGCTATAAAGAGTGGACGCACTTATTTTACACAGCCATACATCCTTCTGATTGAAGAAATTAATAGGGCAAAGGTTGCAGCCGTATTTGGTGATGTATTCCAGTTGCTAGACCGAGATGATGATGGTGTGAGTGAGTATGAAATACAGGCTTCTGAGGATATTCGCAGATATCTTGCAAAGGAACTAGGAGGCTCTCCCGACAATTATAAGAAAATTCGTATTCCGAACAATATGTATATTTGGGCAACAATGAACAGTGCTGACCAAGGTGTTTTTCCTATGGATACTGCATTTAAACGCCGTTGGTACTTTGAGTATCTTGGAATTAATGCAAATGATGATGGTGTAGGGGGCAGTATTATGCTCGGAACGGATGTAACACAGGATGTTGAGTGGAACACTCTGCGTAAGGCAATAAATGAAAAACTGACGAAAGAGTACAGGGTAAATGAAGATAAGTTAATGGGACCATTTTTCCTATCCAAGAAAGCACTAAGAACAGTTAGCGATACAGATGACACAATTGCAGATAGGGATGGTTTTATGGAAACCTTTAAGAGTAAGATTATAATGTATCTGTATGAGGATGCAGCAAAACAGTATAAACATAAATTGTTCTCTGGATGTGAAGATACTACTAAGTATTCAGCGGTTTGCGATAGTTTTGATAAAATTGGAATGCAAATCTTCGGAGAGGATTTTGAAGACGCATATTATAATCCTCAGAAGGGATAATTAAGTATGAAGATTATTTCAAGCTATGTCCGAGAGCAACAGCGATACACAAAGAATCAGTTAAGAACAATGTTTTCATATGATGAATCTGGGCTTCAAAAATTCATCAAGAATCTCAAATCCTATGGAATACTTAAAACAGTGGCGAACAGTAGGAAACAAAGGGAACTGACTGATCTTGTGGATGATGATATTGAAATTATTGATGAAACTTCTGGAAATGATGATTGTCTATATACTTTTACATATGTAGGTGTAATAACTATGGGAAATCGCGTTATCAAGGTTTATCCAAAATATATTCTTTCAGAGAAAACACCGTTGATTAAGATGAAACAGATTGTTAAAGTTCTTCAGAGATATAGTCATTCTGAGGAACAGATAGTAAATTTGTTCAATGGCGACGGTGACAATAGGAGTTTAAATATTTTGGCGGTAATTCTTTATCTACTCAGAGATTATTTTACTTATGGAGTGTATAATAACACTGAAGATATTTTGGAAATTAACGGTGAAGGCGAAATTCAATGGGGACGAACTATTGATAATGGATTTGCAATTATTGAAGATAATCGCCCGTATTATCCTGAACTTGTTACGCAAAAGACTATATATGATGAAACTGATTATTTTAAGAGATTACATGAGTGTGTTCTAACAGAATGCTCAAAACAGTTACATGATGCAGGGCTTGATGATTTGTTTGAAATGGAGTCGGTCAATCTGTCGGAGGATACAATAGAAGATTTTGGAGATAGAGACTATATTCTCGACAGAATCATGGCTGAATTAAATATTCAGTTTAACACACATAGGCAAATCACGTTAAAGACAGTTTTTACTTATATTTCTCAAGATAGAAAGATGTTAGAAGAAAATGAAGGCATAAGTATGTACGGAACTAACGCATTTCATGCTGTATGGGAGAAAGCCTGTGCAGATATTTTTGGAAATAAATTAAATGTACCAATTGGCCAAATTAAAATGAGCGAACCACTTGCTAATGATTATAATCCAAACACAAAGTTAATTGATCTGATTGAGAAACCTAAATGGTGTGGAATTGATACAGTGAAGGAACCAAAGGATACTCTGATTCCAGATCTAATAACAATTACACAACATGAGGGTGTAGATTGCTTTATTATTTTTGATGCAAAATACTATCTGCTCCAATTAGAAAAAGGTTATTCTTTGCGAGGTAATCCGGGAGTAGGAGATGTAACAAAACAGTATTTGTATCAGCTTGCTTATAAGGAGTTTATAAAAAAGCATAATATAGGTATTGTTAAAAATTGCTTTCTTATGCCGACTGAGAAAAACGAGGTTATTGTTAAGGGAACAGCAAAAATGGAAATGCTTTTAGCTTTAGGTCTTGAGGATATTCAGATAAGACAAATTTCAGCAACAGAATTGTTTAGCTACTATCTTTCTAGAAAACGAATGCCAATAGAAAAATTGCAATTATTTAATTAGGAAACGATAGGGCTATATATGGTAGTTAACCGTTCATTTACAAAACATGTAGCGAAGAACTTAGATAATAATTCAGGAGGCAATCTTCTATGATAAAATACAAAAACTTTAAAGAATATATGGTAAGTGTTAATAAAGATAAGATTAGTGAACGCTTAAGAGATTTAGATTGAAAAAAATTTAAAGGATTTGATGCCGATGATAATCAAGACAATTAAGAAAATGACAAATACACAAGATAAAAGGCTTGTCATTATAGAAAATACATAATATAATAATTTTAAGTATTTACTTAATTTTGTAAAGACGGCCACAATACTGCCGCTTACACCAACAAAATGTAATCACTTCTTAATAAAAGTGGTGTCATCAACAGACAGCATACAGCCTTTTGCACGGAGCTTCTGTGAAAGCAGTTGCTGGTATTTCCCCAGAAGTTTGGATTCATTTACTGGGGACCGGGAAAAAACTTCTGTAAGGAGCGGACGGATTTTTCACCTAGAAATTGTAATGCAATTGGTTCAATGGATTTACGCTCTAAAGGGCTAAAAAGTCCCTTTATAAATGTGCGGAAAAGATTCCGTTGACATTTCTATTGAAAAGCACAATCATAGTTATGAAGATAGGTTTCAAACATCGATTCAAACTGATTAGAATTTTCTTCATCAGAACACCATTGTTCTAATGTAATAGGATCAAACTTTGTAGGATTCATCATAATATTACCCTCTTTATTATATAAAAAACAGAGGGATTATTCATTAAAAATATGTGCGTAATAGTACTAGTTGGTATCTGGTCTTTTGACGTATTCTATACTATAATTGTCTTATTAAATACAAAGGAGTTGAGCGAGAATGTTTTATGAACATCAACCTGTGGAACAGCAAGAAGGATATAAAGAAATGCTAAAAATTGTTGGCAGTTTATCAAATATATTTTCGGATTCTGATAGACCTATGATTTATTATAGGGCACATGAAAATATATTTTGTAAGTATTTTGAAGCAGATAATTTATCAAGAGAAGATTGTTCAGCGGACGCTGCAAAAAATGCAGTTGGTATTGGCTTGAAAACATGGGTAGGACGTGATGACCAAAAAGTTGCTGAATTTGGTGAATTAAGACCTACTTATGAAACACTCACAGGTATTGACCTTGTATTGCAAATAGCTGAATATCGTAACGAGAGAATACGTGTTACAAAGAATTTGCACGGTATTCAGGAAATGATTTATCATGTTTTGAAACGTGAAGTTGGTTCTATGCATATCTATGAGTGTGCATTTGATATGATTGACAAGGATAATATTGTACTTGATGAAACAAGGGGTAACGCTAATAACACATATTTCAACGATGGTCATCATACATATCATTTTTCCACATCAAAGAATACATTGTATATGATTTTTGATGATATGGAGCTTATGGATTCTTTTGATGTAAATATATTGGAAGACCCATATGAAATTTTGAAACAGTTACTTATAACAGTAGTAACTGAAAACAGAACAGCTTTGAGGGAGATTATTACTCCATCACCTGTTTTAAATCAGCTATGCTTGCGATTATATTCAACTGATAAAGCTGGTAATAAATTTGTTGCAGATAAAAGTGGCTTAAACCAATGGAATGGTGTTAGAACATCAAACAGAAAGTTAGCAGATGGAACAGTTATTCATGTAGAAAGCGAAAGAAATCCTGATGAATTTTATATTCCTTATCCAGCCGAGGATAGACTTAGGAAAGACTTTTTTCCACCACGTGATACTGAATTTGAATTAATATTGCCTGATGGAAAATGGATTAGTGCAAAGGTATGTCAAGCTGCATATTCAAAGTTTTCAGATGACAAGATTAGTAGATTGTCACAGGAAGAATGTGCGTTGTATTATGCTCGACAATTACAGGGGAAAGCTATTATGAGCAATCCTAATAGTGAGTTGGGAAAATGGTTGCTTCGTGATGTGTTTGAATTACCTTATGGCACGAAAGTAACATATGATATGCTACAGATTTTTGGCGTTGATAGTGTTATGTTTACTAAATTGGATGATTTAAAGTATGCTATTGACTTTTGCAATATTGGAACATATGAATCATTTTATGAATCAGTTGAAAATGAAGAATAATGATTGTTGATTTAGCGTCGGTTTTTTAGCGCCGTTTTTTGCAATAACATCACGGCTAATCGGATGATTAGCCGTGATGTTATTAAATGCTTTTTGCAATACTATCAGCTATGCGTGTAATTACAGAGACACATACAGAATTTCCAGCTTGTTTATAAAGCCTAGAATCGCTTACATCAGTAGGTAATATGAATTTTGAAGGAAATCCTTGTGTGTTAAAACATTCGTGTGGTGTCATTTTACGGATTCCGTGATCTGTTTTGATTAAGCATACATTATGACCACCTTCTCCTTGATTGGCGGTGAGTGTAGGGACAACACCTGATTTGTTTTTTCTTACATAGCGTCTACGCCATTGATAAACGGCTCGGTCATCATCCATAGCATCAACAAGTTGGTCATAAATGTTACCTTTATATTTACCAGCTGTGTAATAGTATTTTTCAGGTACTTGTGTATGAAAATCAATTACACTATCTATTTTTTTGGTTAGTGGTATAGGGTCAGGAAATTCAAAGTTTTTGTAGGCGTTTTCGTCTTTATAGCCTACAATATAGATTCTTTCTCTGTTCTGTGGGATATTACCATATTCCATTGCGTTAAGTACCTTATATTTTACATGATAACCTAATTTGTGTAATGTATCGAGAATAACAGCGAAGGTTTTTCCATTGTCATGTCCAACAAGATTTTTCACATTCTCAAGAAATACAATTTTAGGCTGTTTTGCTTCAATAATCCTAGTAACTTCAAAAAAAAGTGTACCCCGCCCTTTTTGGTCTTTAAATCCTTGTTGCATCCCTGCTATTGAGAAAGATTGACAGGGAAATCCAGCTAAAATTACATCACAGTCAGGTACATCTTCAGGTTGTACTTCTCTAATATCTCTACAATCCACTTTGAGTTTAGAATTCATTTCATATGTATGAACAGGGAAAGCATCAAATTCATTAGCATATACTACTTTGAATGCTTTTGTGTTCTCAAATCCAATATCAATTCCGCCGACGCCAGCAAAAAATGATGCACATTTTAATTTTTTCATAGTGTTACAACATCCTTTCTAATTATTGCGGCACGCCGCGATTTAGGGTATTGTAGCATGGTATCATTTTGATGTCAATAAAAATTTTAATTAATTAAGTAAGTAAAAATAAGCGTAAAAAGCTTTTGAGATTTATCTCAAATTGCGCTATAATTAGAGCTAATACTAGATAAAGTGAGGAATAAAGAATTATGGCATATGAAAAGAACTATCATTTTACAAGCTATTGTGGATTGAAAATGTTATGATTCTAAAGGATAGGTTTTTAAATTTAATACCCAGTAATTCATAGAAACCAACGGATTTAAAACCGCAGGCAAAGACTGTTGTGATTGATAGTGTGAAAATACAATCTATGTATTACGTGTCTAAGACAGATAAATATAAGCCTGTTCTTTCTGATACAGATGATTTATCACTTAAGGCAACTCAGAGCTTTTAGCAAGCGTCTCAAGAGAATATATCTGCAATTAAAGAGCTAATAATTCTACTCGTAGGTAACGGTAGACGAAGTAATCATAATTGCTTACAATATATTTAAAATGCCGTAAAAAATAGAATTGTAGGACGACAATGGATGACCGTGGAGAAATAATTATCTACCAGACTGACAAGAGTTATAGAGTACTATAATCTTGACGTAATTATTTCTGTTGGCTACCGTGTGAAATCACAGCGTGGTGTTCAATTCCGTAAATGGGCAACGAACATAATAAAGGAATACATCAAAAAAGTTTTGCGATGGATCATGACCGATAGATAGAACTGGGCGGTGGTGGATATTTTAAGGAACTGCTTGAAAGAATTCGTGACATTCGGGCATCTGAAAAGGTGTTCTATCGTTAGGTGTTGGAAATCAATGCGACCAGAGTTGACTATAACCCTACAGTGGCAGTTTCAATTCAATTTTTTAAATGAGTACAGAATAAAATTCATAATGCGGTTTCTGGAGAAACGGCTGCAGAAGTGATCAACCATCGTGCAGATGCAGAGAAAGATTTCAAGGGACTTATGACTTTATCTGGTGAATAGCCTTGACGTTATATAATAATTATATGCTTTTATCCTGATAACTATTAAGTGCTAATTGGCAACAAGTAGTTAAAAGTCATATAGATATATTATTCTTAAATTAAATGGAGTTGGTTAGATGGATAATCTTACAAAAGTACAGCGTCATAAAAATATGAAGAATATCCGTAGTAAAGATACAGAAATTGAAATAAAATTAAGAAGAGCTTTATGGAAGAGGGGGTACAGATATAGGAAAAATTACTCTATACTTCCTGGGAAACCAGATATCGTTTTGACAAAATATAAATTAGCTATCTTTTGTGATAGTGAATTTTTTCATGGAAAGGATTGGGATGACTTAAAAATTAGGTTGCAAAAATCAAATAATAGCGATTATTGGATAAATAAAATAGCCAAGAATCGAGAACGAGATGAATATATTAATAAGCAGCTATTTTATTTAGGATGGAAAGTGGTTCGATTTTGGGGTAACGAAATTAAAAAAAATACTGATGATTGTATCAAAGTCATTGAAGAAATTATTTTTTCTCAAAAAATTGAAAATGATGTGTACCTTGAGTAGGATGTCATATAGTAATATGAAACATACTATTGCAAGATTTAAAATATATATAAATTTAATACAAAATTTTGGCAAATGATTAAAGCATTAATTGTATCCCTATTAGTGTTGCAGATGTAACATTACTACTGGCGGATAGAATTTAAAAGCGGTTTTGAATCTATGGCAAAATTTGGGTAACCTTCTGGAGCCTTTTGGAGGAATAGGAAATGATAACATATTAGAAGACAAGGCCTTGGTGAATTATGCCATAGAGTATTTGTTTCAAAAGAGGATATTCTGATAGAAGCTAAGTCTATTTCAACAGAAGAAAATCTGACTTTTCCCTATCAATCGATTCAGAAAATAGTTGTTTCCTTTGTGAAATAAAGATGGGCGCATTTACCTTGTTGGAGCATGAAGCTGCGAAATGGTTAACCAAAGAAGAACTAGATAATGTAGATTGGCTTCCAGCGGATATGGAGCTGATTCCTATTTTAAAAAATATGCTGTAGATAATATTATTTGTTGTATCTTGTTATATAAATTTCAAAAGAAAGAAGTGATATCAATGTCCACTCCACCCCTACCTCAAACGCTCCCTGCATCTGATACCGTGGAATCCGGCTACCTGGAAAGTATGCTGGATAAGTTCTCTTCCAGTTATAAGTTATATTGGTTTAAAGGAATATTTACAGAAATACGAAAAGGGAAAAGAATTCTGGAATACAAAAGACTGGTAGCCAGAATGATTGCTGCTGCATGGTATCCGGTAGTGTACTTTAATCTAAGTCTTGGACATTCCGATAAGCTGGCGGATGCTATTTGGTATATTCACAAAGAGCTAAAGATTCCCAGAGAAGAACAGGAAGAAAAAATAGTAGAATTTGTTTATAGTTGTGATGATAAGCTCTTATTAAAAAAGGTAAAAGATTTTACGAATATGGTGCCTTATCGGCTAATCCGTCCTTTTTACCAAAGGGAAATTGAATTTGAAAAGAAAACGGATCATACATTTAAAGATAAAGATGTTAATGGACTGATTGAGAAGTATAACAAGAATGACCACAATCATGCATTATACGTTATGGATCGGATGAATGGAACACTTACGGTTTCCAAAAGATGGGTTGATTATATCAAAACGAATGCAGCAGTAATTGAAGGGTGGATGCATTACAAATTGATTGAATATATTCAGGCACGGAATTTGAATGTTCCGGCAATCCCTTTTAAAATATTCCCTCCTGTACAAAGGAAACTGGCTGAAGCGTCTAAGTATTGGGAGCTGGTACAGGCAAGTGAACATTTGCCGGATTTATACACCGGACAACAATTTACAACAGAAAATTTGGAGCGGTTTGGGACCATCAGCATCGACCATTTTATACCATGGAGCTTTGTTTTACATAATGAAATATGGAATTTATATCCGGCGTTTAAAAATGTAAACAGCCAAAAGGGAAATAAACTTCCGGACTTAGATCGATATCTCAAAGACTTCTGTCAATATCAGTTTCAGGCTTTTCAGGCTGCAAAAATGATTCCGAGGATCAACAAAAAGACGATGGATCAGTTTCTAACGATTAACCGTGATATACGTCATATCGATAATACCGAAAGGGGACGTGATGCTTTTGTAACCTCCCTTAGACAGACAATCGAGCCACTGTATCAGATTGCCAATAACCAGGGCTATGGAATCTGGTGGTACAATCTATAATGAAGTTATCTTGAAAATTATAATGAAAGCAGAGGTGGCAGTGTGGATTTATTATTCCAACCTTTTCAAATCAAAAATCTGAATATCAAAAACCGAATTTGTTTTCCACCAGTAGTATGTTACAGCGCCGGAAGGGAAGATGGTTCTGTTACGGAGCAACACATAGAACATTACAGGAATATAGCAAATGGAGGAACCGGTTTAATTATCCAGGAGGCAACCTGTGTAGATAAAATGGGACGCCTGTCCAGGAGACAGCTTGGAATCTGGGAAGACGGTCAGATAGAAGGACTTTCTGGTATTGTGAAAGCTGTGCATGAGGAAGGATGTCCCATAGTTATACAGATACATCATGCAGGTGCTGCAGGTGTAGAAAAAGAGCTATTATGCCCCAGCAATTATTGCTTTCAGAAAAATGGAAGCCAAAACATTGGAAGAGAAATTACCATTGAGGAAATCCATCAGATCAGACAAGAGTTTGTGGATGCTGCGGTTCGTGCTTATAAAGCGGGATATGACGGGGTGGAATTGCACGGCTGCCATCAGTATCTGATGTGTGAGTTTTTTAATGGCAGGGTAAATAAAAGAGAAGATGAGTACGGGAAATATCCGGAAAGGTTTGCTGTGGAGATTTTAAGGGCGGTCAAAGCTTGTGTTCCGAAGGAGTTCCTGGTGGGTATCCGCCTGGGAGGATTTGAGCCGGATCTTAACACATCCCAGCAATTTGCAAAAATTCTTGAAAAGGAAGGAATTGATTTTCTGGATATTTCCTATGGGTTTACTGGAGAAGATGAGCCGTATGCACCGGATGATTTTTTATTTCAGCCATGTATTTATGCGGCACAGGAAATAAAAAAGGTAGTATCGGTTCCTGTGTTTGCAGTTAACAGTATTATGAGTCCTGAAATGGCAGAGGAAGTACTTCAGAAAACCAATGTAGATTTGGTGGACATTGCGAGAGGAATTATGGTGAATCCCAGCTGGGCAAATGATGCGTTGGAAGGACGGGATACCGGTAAATGCCTGCATTGCAGGGAATGCAGCTGGAGCAAGGATATGGAGACATGTAAAGGGCGGATACTGCTTAAAAGACAACGGGGAAAAGAAAATCCAGTTAATAAATTATTTGAGTGATTTATCAAAGCAATAAATAATAAGCGAAAGAGCCGTAAATCAAATGTATGTTAAACAGAAAGCCGACAGAAAGCCAAATACATGTTACAAATTGACAACAACCTCAATGAAGTGTATAATATGTTATCCTAGTGTTTTAATAGGAAATAACAATTCAAATAAGCGGCCTTTTTAGCAAAGATTGATAGAGCAATTCAAGAAGCAAACATAAAAGGTACAGTTAAGGATGAACAGCATGGAATCAATAAATATTGAAGAGTTAGAATTAATTAATCAAAATGACCGTGTAATTATTGACATAAGAAGCAGGGATGATTTTGAAAAAGAAACCATTCCGGGAGCAGTTAATATCCCACTGGATGGATTTCAAGTTTCACAGTTGGATATGAATCAGGAAAAACCAATTTATATTCTCTGCCATACCGGAGAGCGAAGCAAAGACGTTGTGGATGCATTGCAGCTCGCAGGCTATCAGGCATTTAATATAGAAGGCGGCTACCGGTCTTATCTTCGGTTGAATTTAAGCAGACTGGTGCAAAAAGAAGATGAAATAAAAGAGCGCCGGGGAGATATTGAGCGAAGTATCATTAAGAAGTATAAGAAAACAGTATGGAGGCAGTTTACCAAAGGAATTAATGAATATGAATTGATTCAGGATGGTGATAAGATAGCAGTTTGTATTTCTGGTGGCAAGGACTCTATGATGCTGGCAAAGCTTATGCAGGAGTTGAAAAAGCATGGCAGGAATAATTTTGAGGTTGAATTCCTGGTGATGAATCCTGGATATAATGAAGAGAATTGGACGATTATTGAAAATAATGCCAAGCTGCTTGGGATACCAATTAAGGTGTTCCGGACGGAGATTTTTGATATTGTAGCGGGAGTGGATGACAGTCCCTGCTATTTGTGTGCCCGCATGAGAAGGGGTTATCTGTACGCGAAGGCAAAAGAACTTGGATGCAATAAAATTGCATTGGGACACCATTATGATGATGTAATTGAGACTATATTGATGGGCATGATGTACAATGGTCAGATTGAGACCATGATGCCAAAGCTGCACAGCACCAATTTCGAAGGTATGGAGTTAATACGGCCTTTATATCTGGTAAAAGAGGCAGCGATCAAGGCATGGAGGGATTCTAATGATTTGCATTTTATCCAATGCGCCTGCAGATTTACGGAAAATTGTGCAAGCTGCGGCGGGGCAAAGGGCTCGAAGCGGGATGAAATGAAAGAACTCATTCAGCAGTTCAGACAGAAAGATGAGATTATTGAAAAAAATATTTTTAGAAGTGTTGAAAATGTGAACATGGCAAAAGTGATTGGGTACAAAAAAGATAAAAAGAAATACAATTTCCTTGAAAATTATTAAAGAAAGAAGCCTTTACAAACAGTAATCATGAAGATGAATTGCCTGTTTGTAAAGGCTTTTATATATAAATGTTAAATTTTAGATAATTGTAAATACTATATTATAAAAGATGAAAAATGTAGAAGAGATCTTTATGATAAAAAAGTGGGTCTTTTTTTGCGCTTTTATTGGTGCAGTACCGCAAACCCGTACAGTATGCAGGAGGTATATAAATGATATAAAAAGGACTCCGGACTATATTTAATCCGGAGTCTGAAATATCGGGTCGCCCAGTTGTGGGAACTGGGCTATGAGTTATGAAATATATTAGCCTTAAGCTAATATGACATAACTCTATCATAATTTTTAGGCTTAATGTGCAACGATTTGAAACATTATATATGGGTAAATTTTGAATTTATATCCTGCGAAATAATTTTAAAAGGTTCTCGCCGCTGAAATTCAAATACGTCATGGTAAAGATAAATGTAAGTGCGGTAACGGTAGTGTTCATTGTTCATTACCCGATGCCATGCAGTGATACTGGATGCAGTTTTATTTATCTGCTCAGGAAACTGCAAATTACGAATAATTACATGGATAATACAATTGCCCTGGTCATCAATTTGATGATCTGTAATATTCATAATATAATACTTTGGAGATGCAAAACAGTATGTTACAGGGATAACAGCTGTTTTCAACAATAAGGCCATCATAATAAACAGCAGAACAGGCCTTATTAACAATGGTTTCATTCTCATAACTTTTCCCTCCCCTATAAATGTAACATGAATTTATATTAAAAGAAATGATTAATTAATCAATTATTAAAAAATATTATGTTGAATGTTTTGTTTGATCATTTCTTCTGTTTTAATGTTATTTATACATGGAAAAATGTTAATCCAATATACAATTAAGAAAATTTTTTTATGCCGGATTTTGGTTGGCAGTCTGCATTCTATTCCCTGTGAGGCGGGCATATGATAAATAAATCGTATTTGGAGGTCAGCCAGAATGAGAAAACCGGACAGACTGGAGCTTGCCAATTTACCCACGCCAATATGGTCTCTTGATGGGATGGATTATTGCAGGGAAAACGCCAGACTTTTTATAAAAAGGGATGATTTTACCGGATTTGAGATAAGTGGAAATAAGGTACGGAAGCTGGAGTATGCGTTAAAGCATGGGATGGATCAGGGGGCAGAGGTATTTATTACCTGCGGAGGGATCCAGTCTAACCATGTCAGAGCAGTAGCATCGGCTGCAGCATTATTTTCCAGAAAGGCACATTTGGTTTTGAAAGGCAGTGATATGCAGCCGGATGGGAATTATTTTCTGGATCTGCTTTTTGGTGCCAGTGTACAGTTTATTTCAGAAGAAGATTACAAATGCCGCAGACAACAATATATGGAGGATATCAGGGCTTCCTATGCACGCAGAGGTATTCAGGCATATATCATTCCGGAAGGAGCCTCAAACGGAATCGGATTCTTTGGGTATTTTCAGGCATACGAAGAAATTATGATGCAGGAACGTTTGCTGCGGGAGCCCTTTGACACGATTTGTGTGGCGGATGGCTCTGGTGGGACATATGCCGGACTTTATGCCGCAAATGAACTGTATGGATGCCGGAAAAGGATCGTAGGATTCAATATTTATGATAAAAATGCAGATGCCGAAATGCAGATAGCCGGGATCATTGAAGAGGGGCTTCGTATTGGAGGATGCCGTAACCGGATCAGTTATGACCGCATTCAGATATTGTATGACTATGTGGGTGAGGGCTATGGTATTACCTCTTCTCAGGTGATGGATTTTATCCACAAAACGGCTCTTCAGACGGGAATTCTGCTGGATCCTGTCTATACTGGAAAGGCCATGTACGGGGTGGTATCTGAACTGTACAAACGAAATCCGCTATTGACGGGAAATGTGCTGTTCATACATACCGGCGGCCAGTTTGGCATATTTCCCCAAAGAAACAGATTTTGTTTATAAATGATTCTGGAAAAGGAGTATATTCCTGAGGTATATTCTTTATAAGTTCTGCTATTCAAAGGACATGTGGAGTGATATAATACCGGTAAGAAAAAGCAAATAAAAATTATGACAGCACCAGTCGGGAGGAACCGTATGATCATTCGAAAGCTCAAACCACAGGAAACGAAAATTCTGGAAGATATGTTATATGATGCAGTCTTTCAGCCGGAGCAGGAGCCAAAGCTGCCTAGAGAGGTTATCTATCAGCAGGATTTGTACCACTATATTGAGGATTTTGGAAAAAAGGATGACCGGTGCCTGGTGGCAGAGGCGGATGGGGAAATTGTTGGAGCTGTATGGACCAGAATTTTGGCAGAACCCAATCCGGGGTATGGAAATGTAGACCCAGACACTCCGGAGTTCGCCATTTCCATAAATGAAAATTTCAGGGGCAGAGGAATCGGAACCAAACTGATGGAAGCGATGATACAGCTATTGAGAGAAGACGGTTATGCACAGGCATCTCTGAGCGTAGCAAAAGATAACTATGCTTTGAGCATGTATAGAAAAACGGGATTCCAAATCATTGAAGAAAAAGATGAAGATTATTTAATGTTATTAAAACTTTAGGTAGATGTGGCGGAAAGAAGAGAGAACAGGCAGTGGGAATCAGAGATCCCGGCATTCCTGTTCTCTTTTTGCTGTACAGCTAAAAATTTTAAAAGTTGCCTATTGCTAATTTTAAAGAAGGGGATTATAATGTAAGTAAATTAATTCCCAGTAAAATACTCGGAATTAAAATACACACTTTTACAGGAGGTTTTAAAATGTCAAAAGATTTATTACAAATAAATGATTTATCCGTAAGTATAGATAATGGTCTTATTTTACAGCATGTGGACCTGAATATGAAAAAGGGAGAGACACATGTCTTAATGGGTCCCAATGGAGCGGGAAAGTCTACCCTTGGAAATATTCTCATGGGCAATCCTCAATATCGGGTAGAACAGGGTTCTGTTGTATTTGAAGGCAGGGATATCACAGAAGAATCCACAGATAAGCGTGCCAGGATGGGCATGTTTCTTTCCTTCCAGAATCCACTGGAGGTTCCGGGTATCTCTCTTCAGAGTTTTATCCGTAATGCGATACATCAGCAGACCGGGGAGAAGTTAAAACTTTTATCTTTTCAACGTTCCATGAATAAAGCGATGGAACTGCTTCAGATGGATCCTTCGTATGCCGAACGGGATTTGAATGTGGGATTTTCCGGCGGCGAGAAGAAAAAATCAGAAATCTTGCAAATGCTGATGTTAAAACCCAAGCTGGCTATTTTGGATGAAACGGATTCCGGGCTTGACGTGGACGCTGTCCGGACTGTTTCCAAAGGTATTGAGGAATACCAGAAGCAGAAGGACGGTGCGCTTTTGATTATTACCCACAGTACGAAGATACTGGAATATCTCCACGTGGACTATACCCACGTTATGATCAAGGGGAAACTTGTGAAAATCGGCGGACCGGAACTGGTAGAGGAAATTAATAAGCATGGATTCGATCAGTTTTACCGGCAGATGGGAGATGAGATTGCATGAAAGAAAAGACCTATGTAGATGATATCGACAGAAGCATTTATGATGTAAAAGATGATGAGAAGGACTTTTACCGGGTACAGGAAGGTCTGACACCGGAAATTGTGGAGCAGATATCCAGAGAGAAAAAAGACCCGGCATGGATGGAATTATTCCGTCTGCGTTCTCTTCAGATTTATAACCAGATGGAAGTGCCCAAGTGGGGGCCGGCGCTGGATGGCTTACATATGGATCAGATCGTTACTTATGTAAGGCCCAATACTGCTATGAGCGGGAAGTGGTCCGATGTTCCCAAGGAAATTAAGGATACCTTTGAAAGGCTGGGGATTCCAAAAGCAGAGCGGAAGTCCCTTGCCGGAGTAGGAGCCCAGTATGATTCCGAACTGGTCTACCACAATGTGAGACAGGAAGTGCTGGAGCAGGGCGTTATCTATACGGATATGGAAAGCGCACTGAAAGGGGAATACTCAGATATGGTGAGAAGGCATTTTATGAAGCTGGTAACGCCAAGAGACCACAAGTTTGCAGCGCTGCACGGGGCAGTGTGGTCAGGTGGATCTTTTGTCTATGTACCGCCTGGTGTATCTGTTACCATTCCGCTGCAGTCTTATTTCAGGCTGAATGCACCAGGTGCCGGACAATTTGAACATACACTGATTATTGTAGATGAGGGAGCAGACCTGCATTTTATTGAAGGCTGTTCCGCACCTAAATATAACATTGCAAATTTACATGCAGGCTGTGTGGAATTATTTGTAAAGAAGAATGCGAAGCTTCGCTATTCTACAATTGAAAACTGGTCAAAGAATATGTTTAATCTAAATACGAAGCGGGCGATGGTAGAAGAAGGAGGCACAATCGAATGGATTTCCGGTTCCTTTGGCTCCCACGTGTCGTACCTGTATCCCATGAGCATTCTGAATGGGGAAGGGGCGCGGGCGGAATTCACCGGCATTACTTTTGCAGGAAATGGACAGAACCTGGATACGGGAGCGAAAATGGTGCATAAGGCACCTCATACCTCTTCCTTTATCAATACGAAGTCTATTTCGAAATCCGGTGGAAACAGCACTTACCGCAGTTCCGTAACGGTGACCAAAGAAGCGAAGCACAGCAAAGCTTCGGTATCCTGCCAGTCTCTGATGCTGGACAGCGAATCCAGATCGGATACCATACCGGCGATGGACATCCGGACCTCAGATGCGGATATCGGACACGAAGCAAGAATCGGACGAATCAGTGATGACGCCGTATTTTACCTGATGTCCAGAGGCATCAGCGAGGAAGAGGCGAAAGCGATGATTGTCAGTGGATTTGCCAATCCGGTATCCAAAGAACTTCCGTTGGAATATGCGGTGGAGATGAATAATCTGATACGGCTTGAAATGAGCGGGTGTATCGGATAGAGAGGAGGAATGAAAATGCAGATGGTATGTAATAAAAAAGTAAACAGACTTCCGGTTCCTACCTGGAACTGGTTAAAAATAAATGACAGTCAGATGAATTTTAATATGGATGTGAAGCAGGAGGAAATGGAGTGCAGCAGGACTGTTCCAAGTGGTATCCACCTGATGGAAAAAGAGGAACTGGAACGTATCCTGTCTGCCGTGGAAGAGATTAAAACGGGAATGGGAGAGGAAGTGGGAGCATTTCTTCACGAGATGCAGGCAGATACCATGGGATATCTGGCTGAAAAGGGATGCCTGGTTGGAGATCCGCTGTTGCTGCATTATACCAGCAGGGATCAGGGAGCATCCTTTGAAGACCAGATCATCTATGCCCGGGAAGGCAGCGAAATTGCCGTAATAATGGATTACAGCTCCACTAAAGACAGCGTGTCGCTGTTTGGCATCCGTACAAGGATTTATGCAGAGAAAAACGCACTGGTACGGGTGATTAAGCTGCAGCTTCTGGGAGAAAATGCAGATCATTTTGACGATATTGGGGCCGTTTGTGAGGATGGGGCAAAAGTTGAGGTAGTGCAGCTGGAGATCGGAGGAAACAGAGGATGGGCAGGCTGTCATACGAGGCTTAAAGGGTATCAAAGCAGCTTTGAGAGCGGAACGGGATATCTCTGCCGGGAGCAGCAGAAACTGGATATTAATTATGTCGCAGTACATGAAGGAAAGAAAACCAACAGCCGTATGGAAGTAAAAGGTGCCCTGCTGGATCAGGCAGAAAAGGTGTTCAGAGGTACGATCGATTTTTGCAGAGGAGCAAAAGGCAGTGTGGGAGAAGAACAGGAAGAAACGCTGCTCTTTGGACGGGATGTGATCAATAAGACAATTCCGCTGATTCTCTGCGGCGAAGAAGAGGTAGAGGGAAATCACGGGGCAACCATTGGAAGAATAGACGAAGCCCTGTTATTCTATATGCAGTCCAGGGGAATTGGGGAGGATGAGGCTAAGGAAATGATTATCCGTGCCGGAATTGACGCAGTCTGCCGCCGGATACCTCATGAGCCATCCGTGAAACTGGTGCAGTCCTATGTAGAGGAGGTGTTTCAAAATGAAACATAATTACAGAGAAGACTTCCCCATTTTGCAGAAAAGAGAATTGATTTATCTGGATAGTGCAGCAACATCCCAGAAACCACGTCAGGTAATAGATGCCATGACCCGTTTTTATGAATCAGAAAATGCTAATCCCATGCGTGGACTGTATGAGCTCAGTGTTCAGGCAACGGAGACGTATGAACGGGCAAGGCATGCCGTAAAAGAGCTCATCGGAGCCAGGCACGATTGTGAAATTATATTTACCAGAAATACTACAGAATCCATTAACTTGGCAGCATACAGCTATGGACTTTCGAATATAAAAGAAGGTGACGAAATCGTGGTATCCATCCTGGAACACCACAGCAACCTTCTTCCCTGGCAGATGGTGGCAAAGCACACCGGAGCCAAGTTGGTTTATCTGTATTGCGGCAGGGATGGAAAAATTCCCTGGTCCGAGGTGCAGAGCAAGATCAGCAGACGCACGAAACTGGTTGGGATCGCCCATGTATCCAATGTCATCGGGTGCAGAAACCCGGTGAAGGAGATCATCTCCTATGCCCATAAAATGGGGGCTGTTGTATTAGTAGATGGAGCACAGGCGGTTCCCCACATGGCAGTGGATGTACAGGAACTGGATGCTGATTTCTATGCATTTTCCGGGCATAAAATGCTGGGTCCTATGGGAATTGGAGTATTGTATGGCAAAAAGCAGCTGTTAGAGGAAATGCCTCCGTTTTTGACCGGAGGTGAAATGATTGACTCGGTGAGCCAGCAGGATGCGGTATTTGCACCCCTCCCCCATAAATTTGAAGCCGGGACGGTAAATGCACAGGGGGCAGCAGGATTAGAGGAAGCAGTCTGTTATATAAAGGAAGTGGGATATGAGAAAATCCAAAAACAGGAAGAGATATTAGTTGCCAGGGCAATGGAAGGCATCCGTAAAATGCCCCATGTACATCTAATCGGCTCCCAGAATCCGGAAGAACACAGCGGTATATTGACCTTTACCATAGATGATGTTCATCCCCACGATATTGCTTCCATCATGGATTCTGCACATATTGCAATACGGGCAGGGCATCACTGCGCAGAACCGCTTATGAAATATTTAGAATTGAATGCAACGGCGAGAGCCAGCGTATATTTTTATAACACGGAAGAAGAAATAGATCTTTTTCTGGAAAATTTGAATCAAGTAAGGAGGTGGCTTGGATATGGGGCTTAGAGAATTGTATACCGAGATTTTAAATGAACACAATCTGCATCCAACTCATAAAGCGGAGATGGAACACCCTACAAAGGTGTTAAGAGGTGTTAATCCAAGCTGTGGAGATGATATCCTGCTGCAGTTAAAAATTGAAGACGGCATAATCAAAGACGGGACATATACCGGTACCGGATGTGCCATTTCCCAGGCTTCCGCAGATATGATGCTGGATTTAATCATTGGAAAAGAAGAGCAGGAGGCACTGAAACTGGCTGAACTGTTTGGAAAAATGATAAAAGGGGAAGCGATGGAAGAAGAGTTGGAGGCATTGGACGAAGCGGCAGCCCTGAAAGATATTTCCCATATGCCTGCACGGGTAAAATGTGCGGTACTGGGATGGCACACCATGGAAGAAATGATTTCTGAATAAAGTATTTGAAATATTTGTCAAAATGTGCGAAAATAGGATTTGTCAGAAAAAGCAGGAAGAATATCTGTGAAAGAGCTTTGATAATAAGGAGAGAAATGAAGACAAGAAAAGAGATTATCCGGTATTGTATGACATTTCCTAATATATATGAAGATTATCCGTTTCATGATGATAACTGGACTGTCATGAGATGTGCTAAAAATAAAAAAAGTTTTGCATACATCTATGAGCGAAATCAGCAAATCTGGGTGAATGTGAAATGCAGTCCCGAATGGATTTCCTTCTGGCAAAATGCATTTCCATCCGTAGTGCCCGGATATCATATGAATAAAAAGTATTGGAATTCCCTGATACTGGATGGGACGATTCCGGATAAGGATATCAAAAGAATGCTGGCGGAGAGCTATGATCTGGTAAAGGAGCTGTGATTTTTCAAAATATCTGAATAAATATGCTGCAATCAGCCATAGTAATACTGAGGTGATGATATGAATAAAAAAGAGCTGGAACATCAGAATAAAAAGAAGAATCTGGAAGAATTCAACAGTGTAACCCAGAAAGTGAAGCCGGAAAATCAAAATCAAACGCACAATGTAAGAGAAGAAGCAGTAAATCCAAAGATCAGACAGGTATAAGCACCCGAAAGGGTGCTTTTATCAGGAAAGGGGGTGGGAGACATGCCGGATTATACAGACCGTATTTCCAGGGAACAGCATTATCAGGAACTTCGCAGACAGATACAGAAGTGCCGTACCTGTCAGGATCTGTTTGGCTATGAACCCCGCCCGATTCTCTTTGGAAATGTGGATGCCAGAATTATGCAGATCAGCCAGGCGCCGTCCAGGAAGGTACATGAAACCGGGAAGCCCTTTAACGATGCCAGCGGACAGAAGCTGCGTCATGATTGGTACGGCATAACGGATGAAGAATTTTATAACCCGGATTTCTTTTATATTGTCTCGGTAGCTCACTGCTTCCCTGGAAAAGCTCCGGGAGGAGGGGACAGAAAGCCGCCGAAGATATGTGCCGGAAAGTGGCTTTTGAAGGAAATGGAACTGGTAAATAACGAGATCTATATCCTGGTGGGCCGTTATGCGGCAGAATTTTTTTACCCCAAATGCAATTTCACAGATTTAATTTTTAAGGATCAGCGGCTGAATGGGAAACCGGCATATGTGCTTCCCCATCCGTCCCCTCTGAATGTAAAGTGGTTTTTAGACCATCCTGAATTTGAAGATAAAAGAATAAAAGAAATACGAGATGAGATTCACCGGATTTTGAATAAGAAATCAGAAAATGAGGCATAAAGAATGAAGTCCAAAATGAAGATGAGTTTATGGAAAAAAATAGCCATAATAACGGCGAGTGTGCTGGCAGTTATGGCGGGAGCATTTTTTATTTATACAGGGAGTTATTATCATGCGGAACATCCTGTTCTAACAGAAGCGCTGGCACAGGCTGACGGCAGCAAAGGTGTGGATATCACCCCGAAAGGGAACAGTTACGTTTTTACGCCATCCGATCGGAAACCGGAAACGGCACTGATCTTTTATCCGGGAGGAAAAGTAGAGTACACGGCTTATGCGGATCTGATGCAGATTATAGCCAAAGAAGGATATCTCTGCATCCTTGTAAAAATGCCGTTTAATCTGGCTGTCTTTGATATGAATGCTGCAGAGGAATATATGGATACATATGATACAATTAAAAACTGGTATGTGGGAGGCCATTCTCTGGGCGGTGCCATGGCAGCAGAGTTTGCAGCAAAGAACAGTGATAAGCTGGCAGGACTTGTGCTGCTTGGCGCTTACCCGGCAAGTGATCTGAGCAGCAGCAGCCTGAAAGTGCTCAGTATGTATGGAAGCATGGATCAGGTGATGAATCGTGAAAAATTTGAAGCAGGCCTGAAACTGATGCCAAAAGAGCATGAGGAATTCGAGATAGCGGGTGGAAACCACGCCCAGTTTGGCAGCTACGGGAAACAAAAAGGAGACGGCGAAGCTGTTGTCTCTCAGGAAGAACAGCAGAATACGGCAGCAAAAGAGATTAGCGGATTTATGAGTAAGAATCCGTAATTCTGCAAAGGAGAAATGATTGTGGAATCCTGTACACACGAATTTATAAAACCCAATGACGCAATTGACATAAACCTTGAATACTCCATAGACGAGGGGAGTGTGGTGCCCAAGCATTTTCACGACTGGATTGAAATTGTATTTCTGGTGAAGGGAACATTAGAAGTGCATGACAGCAGCCGGATGATTACCCTTCAGGAGAATGATTTTGTAATTATTAACCCTATGAGTATCCATTCCACCAGATGCATTGGCGGGAACCAGGCGATTTTACTGCAGATTCCGGTGTCATTTATTAAAAAGTTTATGCCGGAGGTGGTTCACTATCATTTTTCAGCAGACCTGGGTGCAGAAGATGAGACAATCCGGGCAAAGCTGGCCAGAATCCGTTTTCTTCTGCAAGACCTGCTTTTTGCCTATGAGAATAAGGAAGAGGGTTACGTTTTTCACTGCTACAGCCTGGTATTTGAACTGCTGTACATCTGTATCCATTCTTTTTCCAGGCGAATAGATGAAGCGAACTTGGTAAAGTCACAGAAGAATCAGCTTCGGATGCGTCAGATTATGGATTATGTAAATGCCCATTACCAGGAAGAAGTTATGCTGCACGATATTGCAGATGCAGTCGGATTAAACCAGGTTTATTTCTCCCGGTTTTTTAAACAGCAGACAGGAATTACCTTTCTGGAATATCTGAATACGGTTCGCATGGAAAGATTCCATAACGAATTGCTGCATACAGATTACTGCATCAAAGATCTCCTGGAAAAAAACCATTTCTACAACTACAAATTGTTTATGAGAATGTTTAAAAATTCCTATGGCTGTACGCCAAAAGAGCTTAGAAAACGTATCTCACCAGGCAGTACGGGAACAGGCCGATTTTAAAAGTTAAAATCGACCTGTTTTTTCGTTTGCTTTGCACCTACTCAATGCAGTGGATAATTGTTATATTAGGATTATCAAAATAAAGAAATGGATAATGGAAAGGAGAAGGAAATCATGAAAAATATTACCCATGTAATGAGCCGGGAAAGTGATTATTGGAAAGAAGCAGAGGTGTCCCATACGGTCAAAAGTGAAGATACCCTTATGCTTACGGCGGACTACCGACAGAAAGTGCTGGGATTTGGAGGCTGCTTTAATGAGCTTGGATGGGATGCTCTGAAAAAAACAGATAAAGTTACATCGGAAGCGTTTATCAAAGAGTTATACGGAGAAGAGGGATGTGCTTTCAATATGGGAAGAGTTCCCATTGGCGCAAATGATTTTAGCCTTGAATGGTATAGCTGTGATGATACCGATGGGGATTATGATCTGAAGGATTTCAATATTGAGCGGGATAAAGAATATACGCTGCCATTCATTAAAGCAGCACAGAAGTATTGTAAGGATTTAAGTCTTTTTGCATCGCCCTGGAGTCCTCCGGTCTGGATGAAAACAAAAAAGGCTTACAATTATGGACGAATTCGAATGGAAGAAAAAGTGCTGGATGCCTATGCCAGATATTTTGTAAAGTTTGTAAAAGCATATGGAGAACAGGGGGTTCCTGTGAATATGGTTCATGTTCAGAACGAACCTATGGCGGATCAGAAATTCCCATCCTGTCTCTGGTATGGTTCCGATATGCGGGATTTTATCAAAGGATATTTAGGACCGGAGTTTGAAAAGAGCGGTCTGGATACCCAGATCTGGCTGGGGACTATTAACGGACCGTTTGTGGATTTCAGGTGGCCCGGAAATGGTGCACCCTATCATGAATTCTATGATCAATTTGCCAACACCATACTGTCAGACAAGGAAGCCAGAAAATATATAAAAGGCGTGGGCGTACAGTGGGGCGGCAAACATCAGCTGGAGCAGATAGAAGCCAGTTATCCCCAAATGCATATCATGCAGACCGAAAGTGAGTGCGGGGACGGATTGAATGAATGGGAACAGGCGGAGTATATTTTCATGCAGATGTGGTATTATTTCCGCCATGGAGCAGAACGTTATACATACTGGAATATGGCATTGCAGGAAGGGGGAGTCTCTACCTGGGGCTGGTCTCAGAATTCCCTGGCAACGGTGGACCCGGAGACAGGGAAACTTACCTTACAGCCGGAATTCTACCTGATGAAACATTTTTCTCACTTCGTAAAACCCGGTGCCAGAATTATCCGAACCAGCGGGTGCTGGACATCCAATGCAGTTGCATTTGAAAATCCAGATGGAGAAGTGGTCATTACCCTGCTGAACAGTATGGATCGTGACCGGGAATTTACCTGCATCTGTTCCGATGGGCAATTTTCTGCTGGGATTCCGGCGCATTCGGTACACACATTTGTGGTGAAAAAGGTATAGATTAGCATCTCCAATAAATTCTGTTTACATATTTTCCAGCCCGTGCTAAAATGAATGAAACATATTTCATAAGGAGTTGTTAATTATGGCGAGTATTCGTGATGTGGCTAAAAAAGCAAATGTGGCGGCGTGTACGGTTTCCAGGGTGTTAAATGGTACCGCCTATGTGGCGCCTGAGACGAAATTGAAGATCGAGCAGGCGATGAAAGAATTAAATTATATTCCCAATGAACTTGCCAGGGGGATGTTTCGCCAGCGGGCAGGAATTATTGCCATGTTAGTGCCCAATATTCGTCATCCGTTTTTTTCAAGCCTTGCAGATTATATGGAAAAGGAACTTTATGAAATCGGATATAAGCTCATGCTCTGTAGTACGGACGATGATTTGGAGCGGGAGCAGGAGTACATGAATATGCTGAAATCCAATATTGTGGATGGTGTGATTATGGGGGTAAACAGTCTGGATGACAGTGAGTACGAATCTTTTCAAAAGCCCCTGGTGATGCTGGATTATCAGGTAAACCAACAAATTCCGGTGGTTGCTTCCAATCACGGTCTGGGAGGGCGGCTTGCCGCAAAAGAGTTAATCGCCAGCGGATGTAAGTCTGTAATTCATATCTGCGGAGAGTCGAAGAAAAAAGTTCTCTCTTTTGAATGCCACGAAGAGTTGGAGCGGGTACTAAAAGAACATGGAATCGCCTGTAAAAAAGTGTCTGTCCGCTGGAATGATTTTGACTTTGAGGGATATCTGAATATGGCGAAAACAATTTTGCATGAATCCCCGGAGATAGACGGCATGATGTCTGCAGACATGCCCTGTACGGCATTTTTGAAAGCTGCAGTACAGCTTGGGAAACGAATTCCAGAGGATTTCTGCGCTGTGAGCTATGATGGAACCTATGTGGTGAATATGAATCTAATTGATATAACCACAGTCAGACAGCCGATTAAAGAAATTGCAAAACAGGCGATTGCTGTATTGGAAACATTGCTGGCAGGGAAAACACCCAAGAAGAATCGCTATGAATTAAAGGTTTCCCTGGTAAAAGGAGATACGACAATCTGAGTACAAAATCATTGTGTGGGAGCCACTTTGAGCTGTGTGGTATCATACTTGAACGTATGTGATCCGTACTTGTGTGGTACGTGAGGGTATGAGGGTAATTCAGTCAAATGTACTAAAACGGATACAATGATTTTGTGTATAACGATGAAACAGAAGGAATCCACCTAAATATATTGACAGCGCTCTAAAATGAGTGTAGTATGAAATACATAAGAAACATGTTTCATTACTTCGGAAAAGCTAAATAAAGAAGTAAAAAAAGTAGAAATGAATTACAGTATATTTCATTACATGAAATGATGAAATGCGAATTAAAATATGTTATGGCGAACGAAAATCATCCATAGCATATTTTTATAACAATCATGAAACATGTTTCACCCAGAAGAAAAGGAGAAGGACATGAAAAGAAAATTTTTATTGGGAGCCACGTTGTTATTATGCATGGGACTGCTTACCGGATGCGGCGGGAAAGATTATGATTTTTACATTTTTAATGTGAAAAGTGAAAATGCAGATGCACTTGAAAAAGTATGCAAGGCCTATGGAGATGAGACGGGCCAGAAAATTAAAGTCTTTTCGATTGGTACCACGGATGGTATAGACCTTTTAAGAGCGGATATGAATTCCAATAACAAACCGGCGATCTATTCGGTAAATGCAGAAACTGTGCCGGAATGGGAAGAGGGAGGATTTTTAAAGGATCTGCGGGAAGCATCGACTCCGGAAATGCGTGAGCTTGCAGAAAGCATTCCCCAGGGGATGCGGCTGTCTTCTGGAAATGGGACCAACTATGGAATACCTTATAATGTGGAAGGTTATGGATATATCATAGATACCAAGATGGTGGATGCTTTATTCGGGGAAGAAAACACAGAGAAATGGCTGGAAGATTTTAAGACAGCCACTTACGATGAATTTGAAGCCCTGGTAATTGCTGCGGATGATTACATACAAAATGGTACCGCGGGAACCGTTCAATTAAGCGGCAATGCATATACCTTCCAGCCGGAAAAAAACGAAATTTCCAGTCAGCTTAATGGAGTGTTTGCAGTTGCCGGTGCAGAGAAATGGACTTACGGTGATCACATGAGCAATTTTGCATTGAATGCAGTTCTGGACAGCTTATCCGCTGCCCAGAATGCTACGGATGAGCAGGTGGATGAATTAAAATCCCCTCTGGAAAAGTCCATTCAGGTGGAAGATCTGATGACAAGCCATGCGGCGGGAGCAAAAGGGGCATTGAAGCGAAGCCCTGACTTTATCAATTCCACAACCAGCGGATATGACCAGGCAATTCAGATCTTTGCGGATCACAAATCCATCTTTATCAAACAGGGAAACTGGGTATACAGTAATATTGAAAAAATAAATCAGGAGATCGTGAAAACGATTACCATGCTGCCAGTCAAAATGCCGTTTACACAGGAAGATATTAAGGTGTCCGGAATGACGGTAGAGAAGTTTAACCGTTCCGTACCGGAATTTGTTCCAAGCTACTATGCAATTAACAAAAAAGCAGAACCCGAAGAGCAGGAAAAAGCGGAGCAATTCCTATACTGGCTGAATACATCAAAAGAAGGACAGGACTTTATTATCAATGACTTTGCTTTTATACCGTTTACTGCAGATGCATCCGTAGAATTTGAAAATCCTTTAAATAACGCACTGATCGGATACCTGAGAGAGGGAAATGTGTTGTCAAATCCATTCAACGGAGCGCCGCCCACCTGGGGGCAGGAAGTATATGGCAAAATTTTGATGGAACAGTACTTTATCAAGGAAGACTGGGAAGCGGATGCCTATGAAAAGATAGCCGATGAATGCATCAGCCAATGGAAAGCCTTAAGAAAATTAGGGGAGGAAGATTGAGATGGAAAAATATTATAAGAAATGGTTTAAGCCGTTGCTGCTGCCGGCAGTGATACTGTTCGTTGGAGTTATCATAATACCTTTTATCATAGGTGTATTCTATTCATTTTCTGCATGGAGGGGAACCTATTTCCATGGCGGTGCAAATGCTTTTGAATCGTTTGTAGGGCTGCGTAATTATATAAAAGTATTTCAGAACAGCCAGTTTTTGGACGCGTTGCTCTATACATTAAAATTCACCCTTATGGCTGTAATAGCCGTAAGTGTGGCTGGTCTTGTAATGGCAATGATGATCAGTGTCTTAAGAAAAGGCAGCGGCGTTTACCGTACCATCTTTTTTATGCCGAACCTTCTTGGAGGCCTTGCACTTGGCTTTATCTGGCAGTTCATCTTTCAGATTGTATATTCTAAAATGTTATTTGGGGAAGAGGGGCTTTTCCATATCCCGTTTTTGACAAATATGACTCAGGATTCCACCAAAACCCTGGTTGCCCTGGTGATTATGGTGGTGTGGCAGATGGCAGGTTATATGATGCTGATTTTTGTAGCCGGAATCAATAATATTTCCAGTGATTTGTATGAGGCAGCTTCCATCGATGGAGCAGGCGCCTTTACCAAATTCAGAAAAATTACATTGCCCATGCTGATGCCGTCCTTTACCATCGTTTTATTTTTAACCTTATCCAACTGCTTCAAACTGCTGGATCAGAACGTAGCGCTTACAGATGGAAACTTTAATACCAGGCTTCTGGCGTTACAGATCTTAAGGACGACAAAAGATACCAGACCGCCGGATTACGGTCTTGCCCAGGCACAGGCAGTCATATTCTTTATCTTAATTGCAATTGTAGGCTTAATACAGGTGTCCTATACGAAGAAGAAGGAGGTAGAAATGTAATGAAAAGAAAAGCAGGAGCAGTTCTTGTTCGTATTTTACTGGTTATTATGGCATTATATACGTTATTTCCCATTGCGTTTCTGATTCTGAACTCCTTTAAGAGCCAGGCTGAAATCGTTGATTCCCCCATGGCACTGCCAGCAGTGTGGACTTTGGATTATATAAAAAGTGCTCTGAGTCAGATTCATTTTGTCCAGGGATTCGGAATCACTTTGTTTATTACCGGTGTTTCTGTATTTGTTCTGGTTATTGTATCTTCCCTGGCGGCATGGATGATGGTGAGAAATAAAACGAAATGGTCCCAGGCAGCGTTTTTACTGTTCACGGCTGCAATGCTGATTCCGTTTCAATCGGTAATGTATCCCCTGCTCAGTGTATTCGATATGCTGCAGCTTCGTAACCTGGCTGGATTGATTTTAATGTATTGCGGATTTGGGCTTAGTATGTCGATTTTCTTATATCATGGATTTTTAAAAAGCGTGCCGCAGTCTTTGGAAGAAGCCGCAGCCATAGATGGAGCCTCTATTTTTCAGATGTTTTTCAAGGTGGTATTTCCCATGCTGAAATCCACAACGGTTACGGTAATCATTTTAAATGGAATCTGGATCTGGAATGATTATCTGCTGCCATTTTTGACAATCGGAAATTCCCAGTATAAGACCCTTACCCTGGAGCTTTATTTTGCCAAGATGGTATCGGGACAATACAGTAATTCCTGGGAATTGATTTTCCCGGCAGTTCTGGTTACGATTATTCCAATTATTATCGTGTATCTGTTTTTACAGAAATATATTATGAAAGGGATTGCCGATGGGGCAGTAAAGGGCTGATAGAATGGAAATGAAGTGGTGGAAAAATGCAGTTGTATACCAGTGTTATCCGAAAAGCTTTCAGGATTCCAATGAGGATGGAATCGGGGATATACAGGGGATTATAGAGAGACTGGATTACCTGCAGGATCTGGGGATTGATGTTCTGTGGATCTGCCCGGTGTATCAGTCTCCAATGGATGACAATGGCTATGACATCTCTGACTATTATCACGTAGATGAAAGCTTCGGTACGGATGAGGATCTGGACCGGCTGATTGGGGAGGCAGGAAAAAGAGGCATCCGGATATTAATGGATCTGGTGGTAAACCACACATCCGATGAACATGTCTGGTTCCGGGAAGCATTGAAGGATCCGGGGAGTGAATATGCGGACTATTACATTTTTAAAGAAGGGGTAGACGGCGGGCCTCCGAATAACTGGCGGTCCCATTTTGGGGGATCGGCGTGGGAAAAAGCAGGCGATAACCGTTACTATTTACATGCATTCAGCAAAAAGCAGCCGGACCTGAACTGGGAGAATCCCAAACTGCGGGAAGAAATATACAAAATGATTAATTACTGGCTGGATAAAGGCCTTGGGGGATTCCGGATTGATGCCATCTCCAATATAAAGAAGAATTTTGAAGCCGTTACGTTTGAACCTGACGGTGAAGACGGCATGTGTTTTGTTGGTAAAGGGATTGCAAACCAGCCTGGAATAGAAGTATTTTTATCAGAATTAAAAGAAAGGACGTTTCAGCCCCACAACAGTATGACCGTAGCGGAGGCAAATGTTCCGGAAGAACTGCTGGATCAGTTTATTGGAGAGAACGGGTTCTTCTCCATGGTATTTGATTTCAGTTATGCGGATATTGATATCCCCCAGACAGGTGAGTGGTATAAACCAACCAACTGGACTCTGCAGGATTTAAAACAAAACATTTTCCACAGCCAGCTGGAAACACAGAAACGCGGGTGGGGAGCGCTGTACCTGGAGAATCACGACCAGCCCCGTTCTCTTAATAAATATCTGCCAGAGGGAGATATCAATAAATACAGTACAACCATGCTGGCATCTCTTTTCATGCTGCTTCGCGGAACACCCTTTATTTACCAGGGGCAGGAAATCGGCATGAGTAATATCCGTATGGACAGCATGGATGATTATAATGACCCGGCGACAAAAGATCAGTACCAGCGGGCTGTGAATTCGGGAATGTCACCGGAGCAGGCGTTTGAACTGGCAGGCAGAAGAAGCCGTGACAACAGCAGAACCCCCATGCAGTGGAACGATGAGAAGAATGCCGGCTTCTCAGGCGCAGACAGTACCTGGCTGAAAGTAAATAAAAATTATCCGGAAATAAACGTGGCTTGTGAGTTAAAAAATGAAGATTCAGTGCTGAACTTTTATAAGAAGCTAATACAGCTTAGAAAATCCGGGAAATATAAAAATATTCTCACGGAAGGGACCTTTCTTCCGGAAGATACCAAAGACCAGAATTTAATTGCCTATAGAAGAGTTGCAGCTGAAGGAGAGATTTTAGCAATCCATAATTACCAGAACAAAGAAACGAAGATGGTACTGGATAGCAGCGGCTGCTGGGAAAAGATTTTCAGCAATTATGGAGATATGCGCACAGAAGGAAACCAGATTTTATTAAGGGCGTATGAGGCACTGGCACTGCATTGCGAGAATAACGGTGAATAGACGATTTGAAAAGAACAGGGAGCAGAACGAATATTGTCTGCCCCCTGTTCTTTTGTGATTGAATTACCCAGCAGATTGATATTCAGCTGTCTGTTTAGGAATGGCAATGGAATTATGTTTACATGCTGCTCCAAATGAAATATAATAACACAAGGGTATGTTTAATAACTTGCTTCTGACTTCCCGGGGCTGTTTATAGCCGGGAGTTAAATTTTACAGTAGATAGAGAGGAACAACAATATGGAACAGACAGTTGTGAGAATAAAAAAAGGCGAAGGCCGCCTGCTGAAATCTGGCGGGATGTGGATCTTTGACAATGAAATTGACCGGATTGAAGGAGATTTTATCAATGGAGATATCGTCTGTGTGGAAGACTTTGACGGATATTTTCTCGGACGAGGATTTATTAATACCAGATCTAAAATTACAATCCGAATGATGACCAGAAAAAAAGATACCCAGATTGATGATGCGTTTTTGGAAATGCGCGTGAGAGACGCATGGGAATACCGCAAGGCAACGGTGGATACTTCCAGCTGCCGCGTAATCTTTGGAGAGGCAGATTTCTTTCCGGGACTGGTGGTAGATAAGTTTGCAGATGTTCTTGTGGTTGAGTCACTGGCTCTTGGAATAGACCGTTTAAAATTGAAGATCCTGGACTTGCTGAAGAAAGTTCTGCAGGAGGATGGCATAAAAATACGCGGTATCTATGAGAGAAGCGATGCAAAGGTACGTCTTCAGGAAGGACTTGAGCGGACAAAAGGGTTTCTTTCCGAACCATTTGATACAAAGGTGGAGATTGTAGAAAATGGTGTGAAATATATGGTAGATGTGGAGGATGGACAAAAGACCGGATTTTTCCTGGATCAAAAATATAACCGCCTTGCAATCCAGAAGCTGTGTAAGGACAAAAAAGTACTGGACTGTTTTACCCATACCGGTTCCTTTGCTTTAAATGCAGGAGCGGCAGGGGCAAAAGAAGTTTTGGGTGTAGACGCATCTGAACTTGCGGTACTCCAGGCGAAACAGAATGCAGTGTTGAATGGTCTGGAAGAACGTGTCTGCTTCCTGTGCCAGGATGTATTTGAACTTCTTCCGGAACTTGAAAAAAATGGTGAAAAGTTTGACGTTGTCATACTGGATCCGCCTGCATTTACAAAGTCCAGAAACTCTATCAAAAATGCGGTGAAAGGCTATCGGGAGATCAATCTGCGGGGCATGAAGCTGGTAAAAGACGGAGGATACCTGGCAACCTGCTCCTGTTCTCATTTTATGGATCCGGAACTGTTTGCCAAGACCATCCGGGAAGCAGCTGGGAATGTACATAAAAGGCTCCGCCAGGTGGAATACAGGACACAGGCAGCCGACCATCCCATACTCTGGGCGGCACAGGAATCCTATTATCTGAAATTTTACATCTTTCAGGTTTGTGATGAAAAGTAGGGAAGCGCGTATTTATGTTGACAGAAGACTTGGCGTTGCCTATAATAATGGATAAGGATTTTATATCAACAGGAAAAGGAAATTAGTTATGATGTGCATTTTAAGCAATGTAATGAGAAGAAGAGAGGGCTTTGGACAAAACAGAACGATGAAACGTTGTGCAAAGCCGGAACATAGATAACTTACTTTGTTTCATCGGAACGTATACAAAAGTGTAGGCAGCTATACTTCTTTTTGTGTACCCGTTTCCGATGACAGATGCAGATATCAATAGGCTGTGGACGATGTTTTGTCTGCAGCCTTTTGTATTGGGAAAATGTTCCCGGACAGAAGGCGGCTCAGGCGGCCTTCTTTTTGTGGGCAAAATAAAAAAGTAAAACAGCGGGGATAAGAACAGCCACCGCTTTGGAGGAAAAGATAGATGGAACAGCAATTAAATCAAAAACAATCAAATCAACAGGAAAATATATTGGGTACCGGGTCCATTGGGATGCTAATTGCAAAATTTGCAATTCCCAGTGTGGTGGCAATGCTGGTAAATGCCCTGTACAATATCGTAGATCAGATCTTTATTGGCAGAGGAGTTGGCTATCTGGGGAATGGAGCTGCAAATGTGGTTCTTCTCATAACCCTGGTGACTCTGGCGCTGTCGCTGCTCATAGGAGATGGCACGGCGGCATATTTCAGCCTGCGGCTGGGAGCTGGAAATAAAGAAGATGCTGCGAAAGGGGTGGGAAATGCAATTCTGCTGATTACAGGGGTCAGTCTTCTGGCTATGGCTGTGGGGCTGTTGTTTTTAGAACCGATCCTCAGCGTACTGGGAGCAACAGATAAGCTGATGCCTTATGCAAAAGAGTACGGATATATCGTAGTTATGGGGCTGCCGTTTATTATGATCAGCACGTCCTTAAATTCTGTCATACGTGCAGATGGCAGTCCGAAATATGCAATGGCATCCATGATAATTGGGGCATTGGTAAACGGGTGTCTGGATCCGGTATTCATTTTTGGCTTTGGATGGGGCATGAAAGGTGCCGCCTGGTCAACCTTTATTGGGCAGATGGTTTCCTTTATTTTATCCGTATGCTATCTCAGGAAGTTTAGGTGCATTAAAATAACGAAGGATATTTTAAAACTGCGGTTTGAGACAGTACGTGAAATTTGCGGGCTTGGTATTTCCAGCTTTATCGACCAGCTGGCATTTTCACTTGTTATGGTTGTGAATAATAATTTAATTGTGCATTATGGGGCAGCAACGATATATGGCAGCGAGATTCCCCTTACCGCATATGGTATTTCCATGAAAGTGCAGGAAATCTTATTTACCATACTGCTGGGGATTGGAATAGGAATGCAGCCAATTGCAGGTTATAATTACGGAGCAAAGAATTATACACGTGTAAAAAAGACATACTTCATGGCAATTCTGATTGGGACCGTAACATCTGTGGCAGCTACCGTATTATTTGTATTTTGTCCGGAGCCGATTATACATTTATTTGGAAATACAGAGAACCAGTTATATCTGGAATTTTCCAGAAAATTTTTCCAGACGTATTTTCTGCTGTATATTTTCTTTGGATTTCAGACAATCACCGGTGTGTTTTTCCAGGCGATTGGAAAACCGGCTCAGGCAGCGGCAATTTCCCTGTCTTATCAGCTGGTATTTAAAATACTCTCTGCCGTTGTACTGACTTCGGCGATGGGGTTAAACGGCGTATTGTGGTCAGGTCCTATAGCAGACCTGCTGACATTTATGATCTGCCTGACGCTGGTTATTTTGCAAATGAAGAATTTAGGGAAGCAAATAAGCACATCCAATGGGAGATCGGGGCGAAATAAAGAGTAAAATGCTGGGTTAGATGGTCATGTTTAGGAGAAAACACATTATCTTTACCAATTGGAAATAATTTGGATTTGAATTTCATACAGTATCAATGGTATTTTATATAAAATAATTGTATAATTATTTTAACAGAATAATACCGGGCGGCATCGTAAACTATAGTGAATCTGTAATACTACAGCGGTTACCAGCGTGATCACCGGTGCCTGCATTGTAAATTACAGAGAAGCTGTATTGCCTGGTTTGAGCAGGAAGGAGGCAGAAAATATGACTAAGATTGAGCATTTGAAAAAGATACTGGAAGAAAGCCAGTATACCGTAGCATTATGCGGATCCGGCATGATGGAAGAAGGCGGGTACACAGGTGTTAAAAAACCTTTGCGGGCTTACGAGATTGAGCAGAAGTATGACGCGTCACCGGAAGAAATATTCTCAAGCGCTTTTTACAGCACCAGACCGGAACAGTTTTTTGATTTTTATATTCATGAAATGCTGGAGAATCCGCCGGAAATAACAGAGTCCGCTTCGGCACTGGCTGCAATGGAACGGGCTGGAAAACTGCAGTGCATCGTTACAGCCAATATCTATGAGCATGGCAGGCAGATGGGCTGCAAAAATATGATTAACCTTCACGGAAGTATTTATCACAATCAATGTCCACGCTGTAAAAAAGAGTATTCCCTGGATTACATGTTAAATGCGAAAGGCATGCCAATCTGTGAAACATGCAAGATTCCCATACGACCCATGGTATCCCTATTTGGAGAGATGGTAGACAGCAGGCTGATGACGAAAACAACAGAAGAAATTGAAAAGGCAGATGTATTGCTTTTACTGGGAACAACGCTATCCTCTGAAGTATTTGCAAATTACATCAAATATTTTGAAGGACATAGCCTCGTCATCATTCATGATCAGGAACACTATACGGACGTAAAGGCTGATCTGGTAATTATTGAAGAGCCAAGAAATGTGCTGCCTTTATTAGGGTATTAATACCATGGTGTGCCGGATAATTTATCAGAAAATTATCCGGCAGGCTGCCATATTACCATGTTCTGACACAAGACTTTAGCAATTTGCTAAGGTCTTCTTTTGATGAGAGGATGAGAGCCAATTCCTGTGAGTTTTATGTGGTGTAACTGCGCACACCCTTAGTGGGCACAGCATGGCAGGTACCGCCACTATGTGATAGGCGTTGTGAAAGGCTTCTATGTGATACGCTCTTGAAAGGTAGCGGGAACGATGCTATACTATAGAAAGTTTAGGAAAAATTCATACATAATCAGAAAATATAGGAGAGCTGCACATGAAAACTTCAGATTTTTATTTTGACTTACCACAGGAATTAATCGCTCAGGATCCGCTGGAAGACCGTTCCAGTTCCAGACTTTTAGTATTAGATAGAAAAACCGGAGAAATCCGTCATGAGATTTTCAAGAATATCGTACAGTATTTAAATCCCGGAGACTGCCTGGTTGTCAATGATACAAAAGTAATTCCGGCACGTCTTTTCGGAAATAAGGTTGGCACAGATGCCAAAATTGAGGTTCTTTTGCTGAAGCGCAAAGAAAACAATATATGGGAAACATTAGTAAAGCCGGGTAAGAAGGCAAAGCCCGGAACCAAGATCTCATTTGGGGAAGGACTTTTAATGGGCGAAGTCATCGATGTGGTAGAAGAGGGGAACCGCCTGATTCAATTTTCCTATGAAGGAGTTTTTGAAGAAATCCTGGATCAGCTGGGTCAGATGCCTCTGCCGCCATATATTACCCACCAGCTGAAAGACAAGAATCGTTATCAGACGGTTTATGCAAAGAATGACGGCTCCGCAGCAGCACCTACGGCAGGTCTGCATTTTACACCGGAACTGCTGGAAGAAATCCAGAAGAAGGGGATTCAGATAGCACATGTGACACTTCATGTTGGGCTTGGTACCTTCCGGCCTGTGAAAGTGGAAGATGTTACGGAACATCACATGCATTCTGAATTTTACGTTGTAGAAGAAGATCAGGCTCACATCATTAATGAGACCAAAAAAAATGGTGGGAAAGTAATCTCCGTGGGAACGACCAGCTGCCGTACTTTAGAATCAGCCACGGATGAAAATGGGGTTCTGAAAGCGGGAAGCGGATGGACGGAGATCTTCATCTATCCCGGTTATCAGTTTAAGATGATCGATCATCTGATCACGAATTTCCATCTGCCGGAATCTACGCTTTTGATGCTGGTTTCAGCGCTGGCTGGGAAAGAGAATATTATGAATGCGTATGAGACGGCAGTGAAGGAAAGGTATCGGTTTTTTTCGTTTGGGGATGCAATGTTTATTGAATAAAACTGATGGTATTTTCAATATCATAAAGATTAGGATATAATTGATACAGGTAAGTCTTACTTGGAAAGGAGTGGAATATATGACGAAAACAGATGTGAATTTATTAGAATATATTGTTGTTTGCATCAGTGAATTTGCAAATCACTACGAGATGCATATGCGGGATGCATATATTTATTTAAAGCGGCATAGAGGTATTGAGTTTCTGAAAGAATTCTATGATGTTGAGCATACCCTTTCATTTGATGATGTGATGGATGATTTAGCAGCAATATGCAAAAAGAATGGGGGTGCTGCAAAGTGAAACTTTTTCATGGTTCTAATATGGATATAGATAAAGTTGATTTGTCAAAATGCATGCCTAATAAAGATTTTGGATGTGGGTTTTACACCACGTTATTGGAAGAACAAGCATGGAGAATGGCACAACGCAGAGCTAAAATTGATGGTGGAATTCCCACAGTTACAGTATTTGAAATACCAGATGACTTAACTGAAAAAGACGATTTAAATTGTCGTATATTTGGAGATAAACCTACGATTGAATGGGCTATATTTATAAAAAACAATCGGGATAGAAAATTTGTTGATTTCAATAGTATAGAATGTAATCTTGATTTTAAATATGATTTGGTAATCGGTCCTGTTGCAAATGATACGGTTGGCCTTTTGATCCGGCAATTTAGTCGGGGAACGATAGATGCAGAATACATGAAAAAAGAGTTTGACTTTGGAAAACTAACAAATCAATATACATTTCATACTGAGAATGCACTGCGGTATTTAAAGAAAGTAGGTGTGATGCATGACAAACAAGCAGCAGGAAATGATTGAGTACACTACACAGGAAGTGATCGGGTATCTTATCGAGGATAATGGATTTATTATGGATCAGGCAATGGAATTATTCTATATGTCTAAAACTTTTGAAAAGTTAAGTGATGTAGAGACTGGTCTTTATCTGGAAGGATCGGCTTATTTATATGAAATGTTAAAAAGGGAATTACGAAATAAATAAAATTCGTTGTATTTTTATAGATATGCCATGAAAAGAACCAATTGGTGCCATTGAGATCGCAGTAAAATAAGATAAAGCCAGAGTAAGAAAATCAATCACAACAGATTGAATTCTTTCCAAATATCGGTTATAATTATGAATAAATTATAAAATTACAGACAATCGTTCAGGGAAGGCAGATGCCCGGGAATACTTGTCAGATGATAAAGAGGAAGAAGGTGAAGTTTTGAGGTGGAATGTGGCAGCGGAATGTATTTCCGTAGTTTTTCTCATTATCATCTGGTCTTATGCAAGAAAAGGGGATTTGCTTCCATCCTTGAAGAATCGTTTATTTCAATGCTGTTTTTTAGCGACTTTTTGTGCTATGTTTTCAAATATATTATCTACGGCATTTCTGGCATTTCCCCAGTATGTGCCGTATCAGGTCTCATGGGCGGTTACAATCGTTTATTTTATTGCAACTCCGCTAATGGGAATGGCATATTTTTACTATACAACAGCGACGGTATATGAGAATCATGAGGGCATTTTTAAAGTAATCGGATGGTCATGCATTCCGGGTATACTTTATCTGTTCCTGGTTCTTCTAAATCTTCCCTGCAAATTATTGTTTAATATTAAGCCCGATGGCACGTATATCCAGGGACCGCTAATTATTACCACCTACCTGGTATTCTACATATACTGCCTTGCAGCAATGGTGATCGTGTTGATTAAGCACGCCTGGATCGAGCGGAAAATACGCCGCATTTTGGCGATCTTTCCATTTATCGCAATGATAGTTATTGTCATTCAACAGCTGTTTCCCACGATACTGCTGTCCGGGTCAGCGGCAACCAGTGCGTTACTGTTGATTTACCTTTATCTGCAAAATAAACAGATATCCTTTGATTATCTTACGGATATACCAAACAGGCAGGAATTTTTAAAAATGCTGGAATTGATGATCCGGAAAAATGAAAAATCATCGTTTACGATTATTGTTCTGTCACTGCGTGGTTTTAAGCAGATCAACGATACCTTTGGACAGCAGAGCGGTGATGCATTTTTAAAGGCGGTCAGTGCATATCTCCATACGATTATAGAAAAACAGTATTTGTTCCGGTTTAGCGGGGATGAGTTTGCCATCCTGGAAAAAAATACGGAACAGGAAAAAATTCGTCATATCATCCGTACCATTAAGGAAAGAATGATTTATCCCTGGACGGTTAAAGAATATAGCTGTATTATCCAGTCTGCAATGGGAGTCGTAAGTTATCCTGAAACGGCTGACAGCGTGGAAGGAATGATTAACGGTATTGAATACGCAGTTTCCAAGGCAAAGCAGGACAGAACAAAGGCAGTCTATTATTGTGGACAGGAAATGATGCGTGAACTGAGACGGAGGATTCAAATAGCCGAAATTCTAAAAGTGAAGTTAAAGAACAATGATTTCGATGTATATTATCAGCCGATTATAGATACCAGAAACAATAAATTTGTGCTGGCAGAATCGCTTCTTAGGATTCCGGATTCACCCATTGGTGCAGTTTACCCGGATGAGTTTATACCCATTGCGGAAGAGACAGGCATGATTATCGAGATGACCTATCAGATTCTCCGGAAAGTATGCTGTTTTATGAATCAGCTGCTGGAACATGGAATCGAACTGGACGGCATTCATGTGAATTTTTCGACAGTACAGTTTACCCAGCTGGATCTGGCTGAAAAGGTATTGAAAATCATTGAAGAAAATCACACACCATATTCGAAAATCAAGATCGAAATAACGGAGAGTGTACTGGCGGAAAGTGCCCAGCTGGTAATCGGATTTGCCGAGGAGATGCATAAACACGGCGTAATGCTGGGGCTGGATGATTTTGGAACAGGATATTCAAATATCGTATCGGTTATGGAGACCCCGCTGGATGTGATTAAAATTGATAAAAGCCTGGTCTGGTCCTCTATGGCTGTGCCCAAATCAGCAGGGATGCTGCGCAGTATGACCGGTATCTTCCACGACATGGATTTAAAAGTGCTTGCAGAAGGGGTTGAGACACCGGAGCAGGATAAGTTTATCAAGGATTCCGGTATTGATTTTATCCAGGGATTCTTATATGCACGCCCAATGCCGGGGGATGAAATGCTGAAATTATTGTTGGCGGAAAAACAGGGCAGTAAATGACAGGAGAGCAGGACAGTTGATGAATTTTAAATGTTACGAGCACAAAGCACAATATTATGAGACAGACCAGATGGGAATTATCCATCATTCCAATTATATCCGCTGGTTTGAAGAAGCCAGAATTGATCTGATGGAACAGACAGGCCTTGGATACCAGGCAATGGAAGAGGCGGGGATTATAAGTCCCGTACTCTCTGTAAAATGCCAGTATCGAACTATGGTACATTTTAACGATACGGTATTGATTGAAGCCCGGTTAAAAAAATATAATGGTATTAAAATGACCTTGTCTTACATCATTTTGGATAAAGAAACGAAAGAAGTCCGTTGTAACGGAGAGACTGAGCATTGTTTCCTTTCCAGGGAGGGTAAGCTTATATCATTAAAAAAGGCCAATCCTGCTTTTGACCAGATGTTTCGCGAGATCTTATGCGGTGATTGAGCATCATAGGCAAAAGGAAAACTTTTAATAATATCAGAAAATCAGAATCAGAAAATTAAAAATCAGAAAGTCCGGTATTTTAATATAATCTGTAAAGAGAAAGAATATAGAGCCGTAATATTTACAGCTGTCATAATTCTCTCAGATATATATAAAATACCGGACTTTTATGATGCATTAAAAGTAGGGAAATAGGTCGAAAACTTTAGTTTGACATGCTGGAAAAAGTTTAATTTGGAACAGAATCGATAATTTAATATATTTGTTAATATAATAACGTATTTTTCGAAATATACTTAAAACAATATATAACTTGACACAATTTAGGCGGAGTGATACAATAAATTTATACAAAATAACGACATAAAATAGGTGGTGATCTTAAAAATACGTGATAATCACGAATAAAAGTATGGGTAAAAGAAATGGCACAGCGGGGTGTCTTTTTTTAATACCTATATTGCGGTTGTGAATGTATGAAAACTAAAAACGGTTCCATTTATAAGGAGGTATTTTTAATGGGTGATGTTGAACAATTAAGACAGGAGAGAACGCAGATCTTTCATGATGTGTTTGATAACAAGATTCCGAAACGTGTGCCGATCAATGTGAATCTGACGCTGGAAGTCGTTGCAGGATATGCGGGTGTGGACGGAAAAGAAGCTGCCTGGCATCCGGAGATACTGATGCAGGCTGCAGATGAATTGTGCCAGAAGGTGCCCTCTGATATCTGTGTATTTGGCGGAACGATACGTATGCCGGATTCCTATCAGGCGCTTGAGTCAAATAACTTTAAAATGAATAAATCAGGGCTGATGCAGCATCCCAACACAGTAGGTCTTTTGCCGGAAGAATATGATGATTTTATTGAGAACCCGATTGATTGTCTGATCGAGAAGATTCTTCCCAGAAACTATAGTGCATTGGATTTTGCCAAAGATCCGGTGAGAGCGATGTTTGCATTAAATCAGGGTATGACGGCGCGAAATCAGTTTATGATGAAAAATGGTGCTATCATCGGTGCACTGACCCAGAAATATGGTTATTATGCGGCAGATCCGGCAGCGAAAGCTATGTGTTATGCACCTCTTGATATTTTAACGGACAATATGCGAAGCTTAAGCGGCATGTGCATGGATCTTCGCAGAAAACGTGATAAAATCGCAGCTGCAGTGGAAGCAGTATATCCTCTTAATTATATGGTAGGTATTCCAAAGAAGATCAGTAATTACGGACAGGTATTCTTCCCCTTACATCTGGCTACTTATATGAAGGAAAAAGATTTTGAAAAATTATGGTGGGAGCCATTCCTTCGTCAGGCGAATGACTATGCATCCCTGGGACTTCATATGAATGCATTTTGTGAACATGACTGGATGCGTTACCTGGATTACCTCTATGAAATGCCTACTGATACATACCTGACTTTCGAGATGGGTGATGCGAAGCTGGTGAAAGAAAAACTTGGTAAGAAACATATACTTGCCGGACTGTTCCCTCTTGGTATGCTGAGAACGGCTACGAAACAGGAATGCATTGATTATACCAAAGAATTTCTGGATATCATGATGCCGGATGGTAAATTTATATTCCAGTTTGACAAAGGAGCATTGACCTATAACGATATTAACCTTGAGAATCTGATTGCTGTCTGCGAAACAGTACGGGATTACGGGGTATACACAAATGCGGGTGAAACAGCGGGAATGCAGTTTAATAAGGAAGACTACACACATTCAGAAGTAGCACCTATCCAGAGTAAGTATTACAGAACCTGGGAGCAGTATCAGGAATTAAATCCGGAAACGCCGGAAAGCGCCAGGGAGATTGTAATGAATCTGGAAAATGATATTATTAAATATCTGTATTTCTTATGTGAATAATATAAACCATGCGGGTGGATAGGAGGATTTTATATGGCTGATTATGGAAGATTGAAGGATGCAATGGGAGATCTGGAGGAAGATGAGGTATTAGAGATACTGGAGAAAGTAATGGAAGATGGCGGTTCGGATGCCGGCGATGCGATGAAAGCTTGTCAGGAAGGGATGAATATTGTAGGCGAGCGTTTTGCAAGCCAGGAATATTTTGTATCGGATCTGATTTTCTCAGGGGAGTTGATGACGGAAGCTATGGATATTATTCGTCCGGCACTTTTATCACAATCCAGTGAAAAAGCGGGTAAAATGATCTTGTGTACCGTGGAAGGTGACCTTCATGACATTGGAAAAAATATTGTAAAAGCCATGCTGGAAGCAAGCGGCTTTGATGTTGTGGATATGGGGATCGATGTTCCGGCAGCAGAAATTGTAAAAAAGGCAAAAGAAGATGGCATTCATATCATCGGTCTGAGCGGTGTACTGACACTTGCGATTGACTCTATGAAAGCTACGATCGAGGCATTTAAAGAAGCTGGGTTGCGGGAAGACGTCAAGATCGTAATCGGTGGTGCACCGGTTACAGAAAAGGTTTGTGAACTGGTAGGCGCAGATGCCTGGGCTATCAATCCGGCAGATACAATCAGAACTTGCCGTGAGTGGTCCGGCAGTGCAGCATAGGTGGTGGACATATGATAATAATCGGAGAAAAAATCAATGGTGCAATTCCATCGACTGCTAAAGCGATAGCCGGCAGAGATGAAGAATATATTCGTAATCTGGCAATCCGCCAAACGGAAGCCGGAGCCAATTTTCTGGATGTGTGTGCAGGAGGTGCTCCGGAGAAGGAACTGGAAGAGCTGACCTGGCTGATGAATATCGTACAGGATACGGTAGATACCCCACTTTGTCTTGACAGTCCCAATCCTCAGATCTTAAAAGAAGTAATGCCTCTGGCTAAAAAGAATGGAATTATCAATTCCGTGTCCGGAGAAGGGGATAAATGTGAAGTGATCTTCCCGTTGTTAAAGGATAATGATTGGGAAGTAGTGGCATTAACCTGTGATAATAAAGGAATACCTGCAGATGCAAAGCGAAAAACCGAGATCGCATTTGAACTGATTGAAAAAGCGGCGGCATATGGCATCGGACCGGAACGAATTTATATTGATCCTTTAGTGCTGGCACTTTCAGCAGTAAATGACTCTATGCTGAACTTTATGGAAGCGATCCGAAATATTAAAGCAAAATATCCAACAGTTAAAATAACGTCAGGATTATCCAATATTTCTTATGGGATGCCTTATCGGAAAATCGTGAATCAGAATTTCCTTGCGCTGGCATTGTCTGCGGGAATGGATTCTGCAATTGTAGATCCTACAAACCGGGATACCTACGCAACGATTTTAGCAGCCGAAGCACTGCTTAATCAGGATCGTTTCTGCAGAAAATATAACAAAGCATACCGGGCAGGGAGAATTGGACCAGTGAAAGACAAGTAACATTCGAGGCAAATATACCGCAAAGTGGGGCGTGAAGATGGCAGAAATGAATTTTAAACACGCCCCGGAGAAGGAGGCGTTTCGTAAAAATATGAAAACTACTATCATAGGTTGCAAAACCCTGCAGGATGAACTGGAAACCGCCCTCCAATTAACCGGATTATCCTATCCGATCATCTGGATAGAGTCTGGACTTCACAATACTCCGGATAAATTAAGAGCGCGGTTACAGGAAACCTTCCGTGGAATTACAGATTCCGAAAGAGTGCTTGTGGCAATGGGGTTTTGCGGTAATTCCGTGCAGAACTTAAAAGCAGGTAATTTTGAGGTAATTATACCGAGAGTGGATGACTGTATAACACTTTTACTTGGGTCTGTTCAGCGAAGAGAGGAGATCGCAAGACAAAAAGGAACTTATTTTCTCAGCAAAGGGTGGCTGAACGGGGAACAGAATATATGGGCGGAATATCAGTATGCTCAGAAGAAGTACGGGGTAAGAAGAACAAAGTCCCTTTACAGAGAAATCCTAAAGCATTACAAAAGGCTGGGAATACTGGATACCGGATGCTATCCGATTGAGAAACTGATGGAAGAAACAAAAGAAATTGCAGATACGCTGGAACTGGAACAGGAACAGCTCAGTGCATCTGTAGATTATCTGGTGAAGTTATTAAAAGGACCCTGGCCTGCGGGACAATTTCTCACAGTTGCCCCCAATGCAATCATTGAGTATCGGGATCTGTGGTTGAAATAGAACAGGTGCAGACACGCTCTAAAGGGGATTGCTGAGAATTTTATATGAAAAGACGGTATCTGAAATAGTTGGGATACCGTCTTTTTTGTATATAAAGCAGTTTATTTAGTTGTTTATTCAGTTATTTACTTCGTTATCTGTTCAGTTATTTATGAAGCTGTCAAACAGAGCCTCATGACTTTAGTCCGTCCAGATCCCGGTAGAATCCAGGATAACTGATATTCACACAGTCTGCATCTTCTATCTGTGTTGTGCCGCCGCTTGCCATTGCCGCAATTGCAAATGACATGGCAATCCGATGATCTTTATGGCTTTGAATCGTACTGCCGTGTAGAGCAGTTCCGCCGTTAATAACCATGCCGTCATCCGTCCCCTGGATATCGGCACCCATGGAAGAGAGGTTATTCACCATTACGTCAATGCGGTTGGATTCTTTCACTTTTAGTTCCTGGGCATCTTTAATGACGGTGGTACCTTCTGCAAAACAAGCCAGAACTGCAACTACCGGGAGTTCATCAATGAGCGTAGGAATAATGGAACCACCCACTGTAATGCCTTTTAAGTTACTGTGCCGCACAAGTATATCTGCCGTAGGTTCGCCATTATCACAATTTTCATTAAGCAGTGTAATATTACCGCCCATTTCCCGGCACACATGCAGGATGCCGTCTCTGGTGGGATTTATTCCAACATTTTTAATCAGGATCTCGGAACCGGGCACGATCAGTCCGGCTGCAATAAAGTAGGCAGCAGAAGAAATATCCCCGGGAACGGACACCTGTTGTCCTTTTAGCACTGGATTTGGAAGGATTTCAGCAGTTGTTCCTTTGCGGGTGACATTAGCGCCGAAATAATTCAGCATAATTTCCGAGTGGTTCCGGGATACAAATGGCTCCGTAACGCTGGTAGGTGTATCTGCATACAGTCCCGCAAGCAGAACAGCAGACTTTACCTGCGCGGAAGCAACCGGTGAGATATAGTGTATTCCATGCAGCGGTCTTCCAATGATCCGAAGGGGAGCACAGCCGTTCTCCCGGATACTGACCAGTTCGGCACCCATCATGGATAAGGGATCGATGATGCGCTTCATGGGACGTTTCTGGATGGATTCATCGCCGTTTAGAATACTTTCAAAAGACTGGCCAGCCAGAATACCTGAGATCATACGTGTGGTAGTACCGCTGTTGCCGGTATCCAGAATATCTGTGGGAGCAGTCAGACCATGGAGTCCTTTGCCGTGTATGCGGATGCAGTCCGGGGTGTTTTCAATATCAACGCCCAGCTTTTTAAAGCAGCTGATTGTAGAAAGGCAGTCAGCTCCCTGTAAAAAATTTCGTACCTCTGTAGTTCCAAGTGACAGAGCACCGAACATAACGGCACGATGTGAGATAGACTTGTCACCGGGGACTGTAATTTCTCCTTTTAACGCTTTTGTTTTTGTGAATTCCATAAAATTAAAATCCTCCATATGTACAATCATCCGTAAAGTAAAACGTAAAATGCTGTAAAATCACCATTCAGCAATTGCAGGATTACCGTTCATAAACCGTATAGCGGTATTTTCTTAACAGATCTACTGCCTTTTTTAATGCATTTTCTTCATAAAACTCTACCTGCAGAACAGCTTCTTCGAATTCACGGTTGTGTACGATACCGATGTTCTTAATGCTGATGCCGTTGGTTGCAAGAATGGTTGCCAGAGCAGCGATCCCGCCGGCTTCGTCTACCATGTCGCAGTAAAGCATATGTACCTTTTTCAGAGGACCGCTGGAAGAGTCGGAGATGGAATCCCTGTACTCCCGGGAACTGTCAAACAACTGATAGATATCCTGGCTGTCTTTTTCAGTTAAAGCAGTTTTTACCTGCTTCAGATTTTCAATATAACGGTTTAGAACGGTCAGGATGTTACTGCTGTTTGTCATACAGATCTGCTCCCACATTTCTGCAGAAGAAGAAGCAATCCTGGTAATATCTTTAAAGCCGCCGGCTGCAATTGTTTTCATGGTTTCATTCCCGGTATCGGAATCTTTTACCAGATTCACCAGAGTGGAAGCGATGATATGGGGCAGGTGGCTGATGGCAGCCGTTGCAAAATCATGTTCTTCATAATTTAATACAAGGGGTATTGCTTTTAAGTCAGATACAAATTTTTGATACTGTTGTACCTTTTCTGCCGGAACAGTGGCGGATGGGGTAAGGATGTAATAGGCGTTTTCAATTAAATGACGCTTTGCATTTATAATCCCCGTCTTTTCGCTGCCCGCCATGGGATGCCCGCCGATGAAGTTATCCTCCATTCCAAGGGCAATGACTTTCTCGTGGATATCGGTCTTGGTGCTGCCTGCATCAGTCAGAATACAATCTTTTTTTATTAAATTTTTTAACTGACTGAGATAAGCGGCATTGGATTCTACCGGAGCGCATAAAAATATATAGTCGCAGCTGCCAAACTCCGGTGTAATACCTTCGCATGCAGCATCAATAATGCCTTCCGACAGAGCATAGTCAATCGTAGACCGGCTTCTGGTATGGGCAATTATTTTTGTTTCCGGATAAAAATAGCGGATGGCTTTGGCAATCGACCCGCCAATGAGTCCCAGGCCGATAAAGCCAACGGTTACATCATTCATTTAAAAGTCCTTTCTGCAAGTGTTGCAAATGGAATCAGCTCTTCAGAAAGCCTATCGAACTGATCAAAAGTCAGTGACTGCGGCCCGTCGGAAAGTGCACATGCCGGATTGTTATGAACTTCAATCATCAATCCGTCTGCTCCGGCTGCAATTGCGCATTTAGCCAAGGGTGCTACATAAGCTCTTACTCCGGTGGCGTGGCTTGGATCCACGATAATCGGAAGATGGGACTTGGATTTAATGACAGGGACAGCACTGATATCCAGTGTATTTCTGGTTGCCGTTTCAAAGGTTCGAATTCCTCTCTCGCAGAGAACCACATTTGGATTTCCTTCCGCAATAATGTACTCTGCAGCATTTAACCATTCATCAATTGTTGCAGCAAGACCACGCTTTAATAATACCGGAAGTCCGGAACGTCCTGCTTCTTTCAGCAGTTGGAAGTTCTGCATGTTTCTGGCACCGATCTGAATCATATCCACATATTTAGCGGCAGCTTCTATGGCCTTTTCGCTGATTACTTCACAGATGGTGCTAAGGCCCGTTTCTTCTCTTGCAGTCTGCATGTAACGGAGTCCTTCTTCTTCCAGTCCCTGGAATGAGTAGGGGGAGGTACGTGGCTTGTATGCGCCGCCGCGGACAAAGGTTGCACCTGCTTTTTTAACAGCATGAGCGATTAAAAGAAGCTGTTCTTCTGATTCTACTGCACAGGGACCCGCCATGATCGTTAAATTATTCGGACCGATTTCAGTATTGCCTACTTTAATTACGCTGGGTTCCGGATGGAATTTTTTATTGGATAATTTGTAAGATTCCGTTACCGGTACGATCTTATCAACGCCCGGAGCGATCTCAAGATTCTGGTTGGATAATTTGGTTTTGTCTCCAACCACACCAATAATCGTTACTTCCTGGCCCTGTGACAAATGGGTTTCCAATCCTTTGGATTTTATTAACTGCACCACGTGGTCAATGTTTTCCTGGGGTGCGTGAGGTTTCATTACAATAATCATAATTTTATTCTCCTTCTATGTTTAGCTCCTGTTATTCTACTATTGAAAAGCATTTCTGTCAATACTTTGTCGCTTTAACGCGGCGAATTTTAGGGGCTAAAAAAATATTTGTTAAAAGTGAATAAAATACTTGAAATATTGTGACAATTTTAGTAAAATATATCCATAGACTAAACAAGGGATGACAGCAGTGTCATTCGCAAAATAACTAGTATTGGAGGAATTGAATATGAAAGTGTACACATCAGACAGGATTCGCAACGTAGTTGTCTTAGGGCATGGTGGAGCAGGTAAGACCAGCTTAGTGGAAGCAATGGCTTATTTATCAGGAATTACCAGCAGATTAGGCAGCGTAACAGAAGGCAATACCGTAAGTGATTTTGATAAAGAAGAGATCAAAAGAAAATTCTCAATCAGCACATCCGTTGTACCGATTATTTGGAATGATGTCAAAGTGAATGTTTTAGATACCCCCGGATACTTTGATTTTGTAGGTGAAGCGGAAGAGGCAGCTGCAGCAGCAGATGCAGCGGTGATTGTTATTAACGGAAAAAGCGGCGTGGAAGTGGGAACGCAGAAGGCATGGGATCTCTGTGAGAAATATAAATTGCCCAGAATGTTCTTCGTAACAAATATGGATCTGGATAATGCCAGCTATCGTGAAGTAGTTGAGCAGCTGACCGATTTGTACGGCAAGAAGATTGCGCCGATCCATCTTCCTATTCGTGAAAACGAAAAATTTGTAGGATATGTAAATGTTGTACGGAAAGCCAGCAGGAAATGGGTTGAGAAGGGACAGAAGGTAGACTGTGAGACTCCGGAATATTCATTGGAGTATCTTGAAAAATACAGAGAAATTCTCCTGGAGGCTGTAGCTGAGACAAGCGAAGAATTTATGGACCGGTATTTTGGAGGCGAAGAATTCTCCGTTCATGAAATTATGGCGGCTCTCACCGTAAATGTATCCGATGGTTCCATAGTCCCGGTATCTATGGGGTCACCTGTGAATATACAGGGTGTGGCAAACCTTCTGGATGACATTGTACAGTATTTCCCAAGTCCCGACAAGAGAACATTTGCCGGAATTAATATGAAGACCAATGAAATCTTTGAGGCGAATTATGATTTTGCCAAGGCAAAATCAGCATATATATTCAAGACAATTGTAGATCCGTTTATTGGAAAATATTCTTTGATAAAAGTATGCTCCGGCGTTATTAAGAACGATGATACGCTGTTTAACTATGATAAAGATTTGGAAGAGAAGATTAATAAGCTGTATGTATTTGAAGGAAGCAAGCCGGTTGAAGTTACGGAATTACATGCCGGAGACATCGGAGCAATCGGGAAACTGTCCCATGCACGTACCGGTGATACCCTGTCCACGAAGACGACTCCAATCCAGTTTGGTAAGATGGATCTGTCTATTCCTTATACATATAAGAGATATAAGGCAAAGAACAAAGGAGATGAAGATAAGATCTCACAGGCACTGACCAAGATGATGCATGAAGACCTGACCATGAAAGCAATTAATGACGGAGAGAACCGCCAGTCGCTGCTCTATGGTATGGGAGATCAGCATCTGGATATTATCCAGAGCAAGTTATTGAGTAAATATAAGATTGAAATTGATCTGGATAAGCCGAAGGTTGCATTTAGAGAAACCATCCGCAAGAGTTCTGATGTGGAATCGAAATATAAGAAACAGTCCGGCGGACACGGGCAGTATGGTCATGTTAAGATGCGTTTTGAACCATCAGGTGATCTGGAAACGCCTTATGTATTTGAGCAGATGGTAGTGGGTGGTGCCGTACCGAAGAACTACTTCCCGGCAGTAGAAAAGGGCGTTCAGGATTCTATGCAGAAAGGACCTCTGGCAGCATATCCGGTTGTGGGTTTGAAAGCAGTGCTCTATGATGGTTCTTATCATCCGGTAGACTCTTCTGAAATGGCATTTAAGACTGCAGCAGTGCAGGCTTTTAAGAAGGGATTTATGGAAGCGTCCCCGGTACTTCTTGAACCAATTGCATCTTTGAAAGTAACTGTTCCGGATAAGTATACGGGTGATGTTATGGGCGATATGAATAAACGCCGCGGCCGTGTGCTTGGAATGAACCCGGATTCAAAGGGAAACCAGATAATAGAAGCCGACATACCTATGACAGAACTTTATGGATATTCCACAGCACTTCGCTCTATGACAGGCGGAAGCGGTAACTTCTCATATGATTTCGCACGTTATGAGCAGGCGCCATCTGATATTCAGGCAAAAGAAGTTGAAGCCAGAGCAAGTAAAGTAAATACAAATGAAGAATAAATTGGAATAGGAAAGGGGGCAGAAGTTTGCCCCCTTTTTGTTTATCGGAAATACAGCAGACACGCGCTAGAGGAAAATGGGAGAAAATATATGCAGCTGAATATGGAACAGAAGAAGCTCATTACAAGTGGGGTTATGGGTCAATCATTAATAAAGGGAGTTGCTGGTTCCGGGAAGACCACGGTGGCAGTGAACCGTATCTCCTTTTTATTAAACCATCATTGTGTGGAACCGGATGACAAAATCTTAATGGTCACTTATAATAAAAGCTTAATCAATTATATCGAATATATCTATACGAACATTGAAAAGGAAGAACAGATTTCTCTATTCGCAAGGGATACCATTGAAGACCGGGTGTTCATTCGAAATATAGATAAGTTAATACATAATTATTTCGTCCAATTCTGCAGAGAAGAGGGAGAATTCTATAAGATTGCAAAATTCCAGCAGGAAAATGAGATATTACAGGAATGTATCTGGCGGTTACAGAAATCGTTCCCGGAAGTAAAAGTTCTGGATGGCAAGTTTCTGGGGTTCTTAAAAAAAGAAATCCAGTGGATAAAGTCCTGCAATTATATGGAACTGGAAGAATACCAAAATGTAGACCGGATTGGAAGAACCGGAAGCCGTAATAATGAAAACGGACCAAAAAAATTACTGAAAAACAGCCAGACACGTCAGAGTATACATGAGCTAATGAGACTCTTTCAGCGTAAGATGGCGAAAAAGAATCTGTGCGATTTTCAGGATATTATTTTAATGGCATTACAATATATGAAAACACATAAGATTCCGAAATTTACCCATATTATCATTGATGAAAGCCAGGACTTGTCCCGCATACAATTAGAATGTCTGCGGGAGTTATATAATCAGGAAAAAGAATACAGCAGTATCCTGTTTGTAGCAGATACGGCACAGAGCATTTATGAAGGTTCCTGGCTTGTGAAAGGGCGCAGTTTTGCAAGTATTGGGATGGATATGACGGGGAAGAGCAATCTGCTTTCTAAAAATTACAGAACTACAACACAGATTGCAGAAGCGGCATACAGCCTGATCAGCCATGATATAGATATCACCGGAGACGATAATTTTGTAAAACCTTCACTGATTGACAGACAGGGCAGCTATCCGGTCTTGCGTAATTTTCTATCTCTGGAGGATGAAATACATTATGTTAAGGATCTGATTTTAAGGAACCTCAGCCGCGTGTATGAACGAAAGGACATAGCCGTAATCGCAAGGACGAAGAAACTTTTAGAACAGGTAGAAGCAGGTTTTGGCAAGGAGCTTTCCAGCAATTTGTATACGAGCAGTACCGGAATAGATTTTCAATCCAATGATGTGAAATTATTGACCATGCATTCGATTAAAGGGTTGGAATTTAAAGTGGTTATTCTGATTGGTATTTCTGAAAAAATCATACCAAATAATATGGCGCTGGCAGAAGCTGATGATGTAAATTATGCAGAAACCATGGAGCGGAAATTACTCTATGTGGGCATGACAAGGGCAACGGAACGTCTGTATATCAGCAGTCACAATGAACCGTCCAGATTTATCAGAGATATCAATGCATCTTTTTTAAGATTAAAAGAAGGGGCACGGCTGCATAATCTATATCAGGTTCCCCTAAAGGATTATCTGTTCTTAAACAAGATAGATGATCCTTATACCAAAGAGGAATCGGTACGCCAATGGCTGATCAGAGAGCTGACAGAGATCTACCGCTATCCTGCGAAAATGCTGGATATTGAATACCGGGTGCAATTATTTTCAAAAACAGGATTTGTAGATATTGTGGTATATATTTATGCCAATAATGAAATGATACCTTATATATTTGCAGAAGTAAAGCAGCCCGGTTACGGAATCAAAAATGCTCTGGAACAGATGAAATCTTATCTGGCAGCAGCTCCCAAGGCATGTTATGCTATCATTACCGATGGCAATGAATTAAAAATCTGGGACAGAAACCTGTCAGAGATAGAAGATATTCCGGTATTTGATACTTCAATGCTGCCTTCCAGCATAGAGTATTATCAATATATGGATTTAAACAAGTCATTAACCGTTAATTTCTTGCGGGATATAGATAATCCAAACGAAATTATTATTGGTGACAGCAGCAATCAGGAAATCATAAGCAAAAGCAGATTGACGCGCATTCCCATGTTTTCCAGTATTGCAGCGGGTCAGCCAATTGACATGCTGGATGATATGGTGGATCTGTGTTATTTTCCATCAGAGTGGCTTGTCAGTCCGCAGGAGTCCTTTATCTTAAGTGTAAAGGGGAATTCTATGATTAACGCTAATATCAGTGACGGAGACCTGATAGTGTTGAAGAAGTCGAATGTGGCACAAAATGGACAGATCGTCGCGGTGGACATTGATGGAAGCGTTACATTAAAGCGATTCCGGCAAATGGGAAGTATGGTACTTCTGATCCCCGAAAATGATGACTATGAGCCAATGGGAGTCAATGCGGAGCAAGTCCGAATACTGGGACTGGCACAGGGAGTTATAAAGAAAAGACAATTTTAGGAGCGTATAAAATAATATGAAAAGCAGCACATGTGTATTGTTATATGGATTTAAAGATACGGATAAAGGAGAAAAAGTAAAGACAGTTCTGAAAAAAATGGGAATTGAATTTAAAGACATTCTATTGGAAGACTATTACCAGCCGATAGGTTTGCTGGCAGGTATCACAGGATTTAAAAGGGAAGAACGTAAATACACCGGAGGCGGTTTCCCGGAGGAGATGATGGTGATGCATTTAAGCAGCAGTCAGATCGATACCCTTTTAGCCAGGTTTCGGCAGGAAGGAATAGAGCGCATTCATCTAAAAGCCATGATAACAGAATTCAACCGGTCCTGGAATTCCCTGCAGCTCTATTTAGAATTGCATAAGGAGCACGAAGAGATGTCCAGGCTGAATCCATGAGGAAGTGAGCATAAGGAGGAAGCAACTATAAGACGGCTCCATCAGACATAAATGCAAAAGGCGTATATACACAATAAAAAAACAGCCCTCGAAAATCAGGAAGGGGGCTGTTTTTTATGTAAAAATAGGAGGTACCATATATAGTATAGGAATTGTAGTGCCTGCGGATGACATTACAATTCCGCCATAAGCTAAAAAATCAAGATTAATATATCAATCTATTTTTTCAAAATAAGATGCATCCTTGCCGCATACCGGACATACAAAGTCTGCCGGAAGTTCATCTGCTTCTAATATATATCCGCAGACACTGCAGCGAAAGCCTTTTGTCTGGCTTTCCTGATAGGAAGGAGCATTTTTCGGAGTAGTTCCTTTCTTTTTGCTGTGATAATCGGCATAGGTCAGAACCTGGGAGTCAGAAGGAATCTCGGCTTCTGTTACTTCTCCGATCAGGATAACATGGGTATCCACATCCAGTCTGTCCGTGACTTTGCAGGAAAATCTTGCTGCAATACCCTCAGTGGGATAGGGATTTCCGTTTAAGTCCCGCTCATAAGATGTCTGCTGAAACTTCTCGCTGTCCCTGCTGGACTGGAATCCAAAGGTTTTAATGAGTTTCATATCTGCTTCCTCGGCAAGCACAACAGCAGAGAAAGAACCGGCGCCTTCGATTAAACGCAATGTTTCATTATCCTTATTCAATGCGATGGATAGTCTTGCAGGTGAAGATGTCACCTGAGCCAGCGTATTGATCACACAGCCCCCATCCTTATCTTCGAAATTGGCGGAAACGATATATACGCCATAACTGAGTTTAAAAAAAGCTTTTGTATTCATTGTATAATTTCCTTTCATATGACTTCTGGCAATCAGAAATTGCAGCTATTTGCTATCTTATATCTTTCCACAGAACCTGTCTTTGTATTCCATATTTGTATTATATAGGAAAAATATCCAAATGTCAATAATAATAATTGTTACTGATACTAAATATTTTCAGGTTAATTTGGGTTACCATCACAAAACTAACATTTATCATCCATGGATTCAACACAATTATCGATTATTCTAGTTGCATAAGATATTAAGCAAATTTAAGACAGATGAAAAGTACGTAAATGGAGGGAAATATGGTAATGAAACAGAAAAGAAAAAAAATCAAAATCTGGAAAGATAAGAAAAAGAGGAAATGGATCTTGATCATTGCAGGGGTTTGTATCATAGGCGCAGGCGGAACTACATTTCTCATGACCAGGCAAAGGATGCCGGTAGAAGCAGCGGCAGCTTCCAAGTCCCAGACAGCAACGGTGGAAAAGGGTAGCATCACCAATACCATCGTGGGTACCGGAACATTGGAAGCGGATACTGCAAGTGCAGTAGAAATACCTTCCGGGCTGGTGATCGATGAAGTGCTGGTGGAAAGCGGTGACAGCGTTAATAAGGGCGATGAACTGGCTGTCATTAATCAGGCATCTCTGCTTACAAAAATTGAAGATACTCAGGAAGAGATTGCAAAATTGGACAAAGAAATCAATGAAGCAAAGGAAGATACTGATGCAGATACAATTACAGCCAGTGTCAGCGGACGCGTTAAAAAGATTTATACCGCATCCGGTGATAAAATTGCAGATGTGATGCTGGAGAATGGGGCATTGATCCTGTTGTCACTGGATGGAAAGATGGCAGTGAAGCTGGAAAATGTAACAGGAATTGAGGCAGGAGACAGCGTAACCGTAACCCTGTCAAGCGGCACAGAGAAAACAGGAACTGTAGAAAGTGTATCCGGGAAAACCGGTATAATTACCCTTACCGATTACGGACCGGAATTAGATGATACCGTAACAGTTAAGGATTCTGACGGAAAAGAACTGGGAACAGGCAAGCTTTATATTCACCAGCAGCTGGCAGTCACAGGTACTGCAGGTACCGTAAGTTCCATAGATGTTTCCCTGAATGAATCGGTAGATGCGGACGATACCCTGATTGAACTAAAGGAGAGCGCATCCCTTGGCACCTATCAGGAACTGCTGGCAACCAGAGAAGAACTGGCACAGTCTCTGCAGGAATTAATGAATCTGTCCGCCAACCCAACCATAACAGCTGATTTTGACGGAATTGTCCAGACCGTGAATGTGACGGCGGGAAGCAGTACTTCTAATAGCAGTACCTCGGGAACCGGTTCCTCAGGAAGTTCCAATTCCTCAAATGGCATGACCGGGGTATCCTATTCCTCAAACTCCGGCAGTCAGGCGGTCTTTGCAACGGCATCCGTCATAAAAGCCACAGGAGTAAGCACAGAAGTAACCACCAGCGCTACTATCGTCGCATCGGCAGAAGTAACCACAGCCGCAGGCACATCAAAAGCAGCAAGCGATTCCATTGAAAATGAAGAATCCCAGATCTCACTTCTCACTGAGACCGAGCAAAACAAAACGGAAATAGCAGAGTGTTCGCCGGAGATTGCAGCACCGGTAAAAGGGGCTTCACCACAGACGATTTTGCAGGAAACGCAAAGTTATACCGGAAGTATCCTTTGGAATCCCACAGACACTGTCTTTCAGCCTGCGACTACTTATACCGCCGTTATTACGCTGACGGCGAAGGAGGGAAATCAGTTTGCGGCTGGCATTACACCACAGTTAGGCACAGGTGTTGTCTCCGGAATAACTCTGAGTGCGGATCAGAGTACGCTTTCCTTTTCCGCAGTATTCCCGGCTACGGCAGCAGAGGAAACGGAGAAACCTACAGATACGCAGACCGACCCGGTAACAGAGCCTTCCAGTGACAAGGAAACAGAGACAAATCCCCAGCCGTCAACCGATCCCAAAGAAACGCAGCCACAGACAGAGTCGGATACAAAAAATGGAAAAGACAGCAATAAACAGTCCGAGTCACAGAAAAGTACCGATAAAAATAACGGTATGGATACCAATGGAAAGAGCAGCGAAAGTACCGATAATGTAACAAATGGAAACTTTACCAATAATACAAACGGGAATAGCAGCAGTGGTTCCGGAAATACCGGGAATGTCGCTGGAAATACAGCACAGGCTGCCACAAGCGAAACCAGCTCTGCGGACAGTAAAACCAGTTCGGACAGTACCACATCCAGTACATCGTCCAGTTCACAGAATGTTTCAATTATGACGGTGTCACCACAGGATAATGTAATTCTTTCCGTTAACGTAGATGAATTAGACATTTTATCGGTCATCCTCAATCAGGAAGCCGAGATTACCTTTGACGCCATTGAAGACCAGACGTTTCAGGGAAGCGTAACGAAGATTTCCAATTCCGCCAGTTCCAGCGGCGGGGTAACAAAATATCCGGTGCAGATTACGATACCTAAAGACGAGTCTATGCGTATCGGAATGAATGCCTCAGCAACCATAACCATCGAAAACAAAGAAGATATCCTGCTGATACCAATGAATGCCCTTCAGGAACAGGGAAATAAAGTATTTGTCTATACCAGCCAGGATGAAGAAGGAACGTTATCCGGAGAAACCGAGATCGAGACCGGGTTATCAGACGGAACAAATGTAGAAGTTGTCAGCGGGCTAAGTGAAGGGGATACCGTCTACTATAGCCGGTCAGGCTCTTCTTCCAGCACAGAATCAGGTGGCTTTATGCAGGGAGGAGAAATGCCGTCAGGTGGTTTTAGCGGAGAGATGCCGTCGGGAGGCTTCAGTGGTGAAATGCCATCCGGAGGCGGAAGACCAAGCGGAGGTTCGGGCCAGATGAGTGCACCGGGCGGACAGTGAGGTGACGGCAATGATTATATTTCAGGACGTTTGTAAATATTACCAGATCGGCGGTGAAGAAGTGCGTGCTTTGGATCATGCTAATATGAGAATAAAAAAAGGAGAATTTGTCAGTATTATTGGACCTTCGGGAAGCGGTAAGTCCACACTTATGAATATTATTGGCTGCCTGGATGTTGCAGATTGCGGCGAATATTATCTGGATGGGCAGGAGATCGAACAGTATTCGGAGCGGGAACTTGGACGGATACGAAACCGGAAAATTGGATTTATTTTTCAGAATTTCAATCTGATCCAGAAGATGACAGCAGAGGAGAACGTGGAGCTTCCTTTAATATATCAGGGAATCCATTCGTCAGAACGGAAAAAAAGAGTAATGGAAGCATTAGAGAAAGTGGAGCTTTCCAGCAGAATGCACCATAAACCCACTGAGTTATCCGGCGGTCAGCAGCAGAGGGTTGCTATAGCCAGGGCACTTGTGACTAGCCCCTCCCTGTTTCTGGCAGATGAGCCAACCGGAAATCTGGATTCCAGAACCGGAGATGATATTATGAACCTGTTTCACGAACTGCACGGGCAGGGGAATACCATTGTCCTGATTACCCATGATAACAAAGTGGCAAAGCAGGCAGTGCGCAGAATCCATATCCTGGATGGGCATGTTAAGGAGGTGGAGTGATGATTTTTCAGTCCTTAAAAATGGCTTGGAGCGCCATAACCTCTAATAAGATGAGATCGTTTTTAACAATGCTGGGGATTATCATCGGGGTGATGTCCCTGGTGGTACTTGTTTCCATTGCAAATAGTGCAACCACATCAGTAACGGATGAAATATCCAATATTGGAACAAATCTTTTAACGGTCCGCATTGTGGACAACAAAGAAAATCCATTGAAGTTATCCGAACTTTCCAGTTTTACGGATAATGATGAGATCGCGCTGGCAGCACCCGTTGCCCAGAGCAGTGTCACGGCAAAAAGCGGATATACCAGCAGTACAGTTACCACATACGGCACAACCGGTTCGTATCTGGATATACAGGGGAAGGAACTGGCATATGGACGATTCTTAAAAGCAGCAGATATAGATAACCATTCTAATGTGGTGGTTCTAAATGAAGATGCTGCTACCGAAATCATCGGGCGTGCCAATGCAGTAGGAGAGAGTATTTCCCTGGACGGCAGAAGTTTTTTAGTTATCGGGATTATTAAGAGTGATGAGACCAGCAGTAAATCCTCATCCAGATCAAGCGGAAGTTCGGGATCAGGCAGGAGTAATTCATCTGCCAAAAGCAGTTCTTCCGGCAGCTCATCCAGCAGTTCCACTTATACCAGCCTGGATGCATATATCCCCTATACCACATTGACCAGGATGGCAAGCAATGTTTCATCAGAGATCACAACTTTTTATGCCACAGCCACCAGTGAAGACAGCCTGGATGCAGCAGAAGATGCCCTGTCGGAAATGCTGTTAGAACGTTTTGGGCAGGATGAAGATGCTTTTACCATTCAGAACCAGTCAACGCTTATGGAAACAATGAACAGCGTGACCAATACACTGGCATTAATGCTGGGGGGAATTGCAGCGATTTCTTTAGTGGTTGGTGGAATTGGAATTATGAATATTATGCTGGTTTCGGTAACTGAGCGTACAAAAGAAATCGGTATCCGAAAAGCAATTGGCGCAGGCCGGGGAAGCATTATGCTTCAGTTTATGTTGGAAGCGTTGATGATCAGCCTTTTAGGCTGTCTCTTTGGAATCTTATTATCCTGGGGGATATTGCAGGCAGCAGGGATAATCATGGACTCCATGAGCTTCCAGTTGTCCAACCAGGTAGTATGGATTGCGGTAGGCTTTTCCAGTATTATCGGGGTGATATTCGGAATCTACCCGGCAAATAAAGCAGCGAAGAAACATCCCATAGAAGCCCTGAGGTATTCCGGCTGATGAAAGCAGGAGCGCCCAATCAGATCAGAAAAAACGTCCGGATGCACTCCGGACGTTTTCAAAATTATATTTCTGCTACAAAGCAGTCGTACTTCTATTTTATTTTGCCAACAGCATCATGATTTCATTACTTCTGGAAATAAATTTGGTCATTTCTTCCGGAGCCAGCTGTTTGTGGCTTAAGAGTGCAAGATCATATAACTGCTCACACATCATCGGAATATTTTCAGAGTCTTTATTTTCAAAGATATACTGTACTAATTTATTATTCGCATTTAATACAAGGGTTTCGGAAGAACCAAACATGCTTGGATCCATGCCATACATATTGTACATTTTCATCATATCCTGCATACGTCTGCTTTCTTCGGAAAGCGTCATAACAGAAGAGATATTTTCATTTTTCAGCTTTTCAACTTTGACTTCCAGTTTTTCTTTGCCAAGAGCTTTGCGGAATAATTCCGTTAATGTATCCGTTGTTTCCTTTAATTCTTCCGCGTTTGTTTCTTCTTTGAAGTGCTCGGTAACATCGGAATCAATACGCTGGAATTTCACTTCCTCATTTTTCTGCTCTACATGGCTGATGAAAGCGGAATCAATGTTATGCTTTAAGATCGCAGCATCCATGCCTTCTTCTTTAAACATATTAATATACTGGCTCTGCTGAACTTCATCTGTTACATAGAAGAGAGTGGTTTTGGGTTTTTCTGCTTCTTTTTTATCAGCATCGTTATCATCGCCGGTATCTTGTGAATCAATCACTTCAACTTCCGGTTCGTCCTTTTTGTTCTCTGCGATAAAGTCTGGCAGAGTTAAATACTTGCTGTCCAGGTTCTTCACAAGAATGTAGTCCATCATTTTATCACTGAACTTGCCATCTTTTAAGCAGCCAAACTTGATAAATGGGCTGATGTCATCCCAGTATTTTTCATACTGTTCACGGTCTGTCTTGCACATGCCGCTTAATTTGTCAGCTACTTTCTTGGAGATGTAATCAGCGATCTTCTTAACAAAACCATCGTTCTGAAGAGCACTTCTGGATACGTTAAGCGGTAAGTCCGGACAATCGATGACACCTTTTAAGAGCATCAGGAATTCAGGAATTACTTCTTTGATGTTATCTGCGATGAATACCTGGTTATTGTATAACTTAATCTTTCCTTCAATGGAATCATACTCTGTGTTGATTTTCGGGAAGTAGAGAATACCTTTTAAGTTAAACGGATAGTCCATATTTAAGTGAATCCAGAATAACGGCTCTTTGAAATCCATAAATACTTTACGGTAGAACTCTCTGTATTCTTCCTCTTTACAGTCATTTGGATGCTTGGTCCAAAGTGGGGCAGGATCGCTTAAGGAAACAGGACGTTTGTTAATTTTTACTTTATCCTTTGCAGGAGAAACTTCTACAATTTCCTTTTCCCCGTTTTCATTTTCTTTTTCTTCGGTTTTAGCTTCTTCGTGGATATGCTCTACGACTACATCATCTTCACGAAGATCTGCTTCATCGATGGTTTCAAATTCCTGCTCCGCATTTTCTTTGGAAAGGAATATTTCAACCGGCATGAAAGAACAGTATTTTTCCAGTACTTCACGAGCACGGTATTCATTGGCGAATTCCAGACTTTCTTCATTTAAGAAGAGAGTAATTTCTGTACCTACGGTATTCTTATTACCGTCATCCAGAGTATATTCGGTACCGCCGTCACATTCCCAGTGAACTGGGGTAGAACCTTCTTTATAAGAAAGTGTGTCGATGTGTACTTCTTCCGCTACCATAAATGCTGAATAAAAGCCCAGACCGAAATGACCGATCATTTCATCGTCATTGGTTTTGTCTTTGTATTTTTCAAGGAAATCAGTTGCTCCGGAAAATGCAATCTGTGTGATGTATTCTTCAACTTCATCTGCTGTCATACCAAGTCCGGTATCGATGAATTTTAAAGTTTTTGCCTCCGGGTTTACAATTACTTCAATTTTGTTTTTGTGTTTTTCCGGGAAAGAGTATTCACCCATTACTTCCAGTTTCTTTAACTTCGTGATCGCATCACATCCGTTGGAAACCAGTTCACGGAAAAAGATGTCATGGTCAGAATACAACCATTTCTTGATAATTGGAAATATGTTTTCGCTGTTAATTGATAAGCTTCCTTTTTTGTTGCTCATAAGTAACACTCCTTTTGTATTATTTCATTTTTATCTAAAGCTAGTTTAATACGGGAAAAATAAATTGTCAAGAAAAAATTAGCACTCGATCAAGATGAGTGCTAACAAATTTTTATAAACTTTATAAACAAATCATAAACTCAGCCAATTTCTAGTACTTCATCCAGCTAGAAACCCTACTGACAGTGCTGATTATTTTGTCAGTCTGCAAGGCGGAGGATGGAAGCGGAGTGGTTCCTCCGCTGACTGACGACAACGCGGCAGATGACAAAATAGGCAGTGCTGTCAGTAGGGTTTCTAACCGGATGGAGTATTAGGTTATATTCATAAAAAATACCAACATGGAAAGAATAATAACAGTTTCTAAAGAGCGTAAAGAGAGCAACACTCTCTAAAGAAGTTCAAAAGCAATTTCTTTCTGTTTTAGAAACTTCTGAACCATGGTATCCCAGGACTGCTCCAGGGTTTTATCCATAGTGAAGATTCGGATCGAAGTGCCGGTAATACAGCTGAGATTATGGCCATCGTATTTTAAATTTAAAAATAATCCGTTGATATCCGTTGCAGACACAGGCAGTTTTGTCTGAAGCAACAATTTTTCAACATTGGAAGGGGAGAGCTGAAAGACAAATTTAAAATTCAGCGGTGTGCGTTTACCTTTGATTAATTCAAAGCAATAGGGACGTACCTGCATCCAGAAGGAATAATTGGTATTCGTTAGTCCACGTTCTTCCAGTTCATCCGGATTGTAATAATCATTTTGCAGACGGCCATCAATATGAAAGGTATTATAGGTAGTAATCACTGCTTCGGACAGCAGAAAATGGTCAAAAGTATCATTCAGCAATAGTTTTGACATAAATTGTTTAACATCTAATATATGTAATGCGATCAATTTTTTGCTCCTTTTTTATAAAAAATTTCATCTGCTTTTATTATAACCGTAATGTTGGAAGACGGCAAGCGGGGATTCATCCGGAAATGGAAAAAACCCCTTTTCAAACGAATTTATATGTGCTATGATTATGTGGTATTAAAAACTACATAATAAGATATGCTAATTAGTACGATATTGTACTTGAGAATATTCTGCATGAGTGATGCAAGATTTTAGGAGGAATTTTTAATGGATTACAAAATAATTATTGACAGCTGCGGCGAATTGACAGAAGAGATGAAGAAAGACGGTCATTTTGCTACAGCATCACTTACCATGCAGGTGGATGATTACACAATTGTGGATGATGAGACATTTGATCAGGCAGATTTTTTGAAAAAGATTGCGGCAAGCCCCAACTGCCCCAAATCCTCATGTCCATCGCCGGAAGCCTATATGAGTGCTTTTGACTGCGGAGCGCCAAGAGCATATGCAGTGACACTGTCAGGAGAATTAAGCGGTTCCTACAACAGTGCGGAACTGGGGAAAAAGTTATTTTTAGAAGAACATCCGGATAAAAAAGTCCATATATTTAATTCACGTTCAGCCTCAGTCGGTGAGACCCTGATCGGCATGAAGATTCAGGAATGCGAAAATGCAGGAATGGAATTTGAAGAGATCGTGGACACGGTAGAAAAGTATATTGCCAGCCAGAGTACCTGGTTTGTATTGGAAAATCTGGATACGCTGCGGAAAAACGGCCGTCTTAGTAAAGTAAAGGCGTTTGTGGCAACGGCTCTTAAAATCAAACCGGTTATGGGAGCTACACAGGAAGGTACCATAGTTCAGCTGGATCAGGCAAGGGGCATGAATAAGGCGCTTGTTAAAATGGTAGACTTTATCGTTGAAAAGGTTGAAAATTCGGAAGAAAAGATTCTGGCTATATCCCACTGTAACTGTCCCGACCGTGCGAAAATGATCAAGGATGCATTGCTGTCCAGATTAACGCTGAAGGATATCTTTATTATCGATACCGCTGGAATCAGCAGTATGTATGCAAATGACGGCGGAATTATTATTGTTGTTTAAAATAACTGCCGTAAAAATGTCAAAAGAAGTAAAAAAAACATGCAATTCCTACAAATCTGTGATATAATATAGAAAATATGCTTGAGGAAATGACAGATAGCAGAAGTAAGGAGAAGAACATATGAGTCAGGAGAAAGTAGACCGCTACAAACAAGAAAAAGCGAATCGTGAAAAGATTCTAAAAAAACAGAAACGCAATAAGCTGTTGATGAAGCTGGGCGGTTTGGCAGTATGTCTTGTCATTGTAGGCTGGGTAGGTTTTTCGGCTTTTAATAAGTTCTATACACCTCCGGTGAAGAACTACGAGGTGAAGACAACAGCCGTGGACGATTATTTACAGGGATTAAATGAAACGGAAACAGAAGCAGCAAAATAATGGACAGCCGGAGTGCGTAGCATTCCGGCTGTAACTTTTTGGTAATAAGGAAGACAAGGAGGAACCGGAAGGTTGCAATTTGATTATAAAATAGAAAATAAAGAAGTAAGTATTCTACGCTGCTATGGGGAGGAAGGTAAAGTTGTGCTTCCCCCTCAGCTGGAAGGATATCCGGTGACTGCTCTGGGAAGGTATATATTTTCCGGGGCATATGACGGGGATGGGGGACGAAAGGCAGTCTGCGCCGATATGCTGGAAGAGGTGATTCTGCCGGAAACGGTGCGGACAATCGGTGATTATGCATTTTACGGCTGCAGACAGCTTACACGTTTGGCGCTGTACCAGGGAATCCGTGAGATCGGCGGGGGAGCATTTACCGGATGCGCAAAACTATCCAGGTTAAAGATCGGTCTGGATGGTCCTGAGGGATATTGTTTTAAAAATGTAGTTGCAGAGTTAAATCACGAGGTGGAAGTGAAATTAAGCCGGGAAGGACAGGTTATCGCCAGGCTGTTGTTTCCGGAATATTATGAAGAAGCAGTGGAAAATACGCCTGCCAGGATTTTAGAAACACGCATCCATGGTTCCGGATATACCTATCGGCAGTGCTTTCATAACGGAGCATTTAAATTTCTGGAATATGACAGCCTGTTTTACGATGCAAAAGCATGGGAATCGGAAGATTTCTGTGTCCATCTGGCGCTTTACCGGCTGGAATATCCCTGGCAGTTAACAGAGGAACATGAGCTGCAGTATCGGGAACATTTAACCGCTCACAGCGTAGCAGCAGGGATGTGGCTGATACGTTCTGACCGCATGCATCAGCTGGACTTTTTAAGCAGCCGGATCAAATGGCAGCCTGAGGTTTTAGAGCAGCTGATACGTTTTGCCGGGGAGCAGGAGCGCATGGAAGCGGTTGGATATTTTATGGATTATAAATATGAGCATTATGCAAACAAGAAAAAGAGCTTTGAATTATAGGTGAATGAAATATAGAAATAGAAGGGAGTCAATATGGCTGAAGATTTCGCGGCGAGAGAACAGGAAATATGGGAGCGGCTTCAAAAGGCAGGCTTTGATATCCTGATTAATGCCAGAAATGAGTTATACATTCATATGCGTTTTCTGGACGTTGCGCTGTCATCGTTTCAATATCAGATGGATATGGAACTGAACAGCCTTGGAACGGACGGAAATGTCATTTATTATAACGCCAGGTTCCTGGGGGGCTTATTTCGTGAGAGCCGCACCATGATTAACCGGGCATATCTGCATCAGGTGCTGCACTGCCTGTTTTTTCACGTGGTGGAAACAGAAAAACGGGAGGAAATCTACTGGAACCTGGCATGCGATATTGCTGTTGAATCCATTATTGACAGCATGCAGATACGCTGTCTGAAAAAGGGGATGTCCTGGCTGCGGGAAAGTACGTACCGGGAGCTTCGCAGGAGCCTGAAGGTGCTCACTGCTGAAGGGATTTACCTGGAACTGCAAAATATGGATTTTGGTGTGAATAACAAAAAACTGGAAAAACTGATTCGGGAATTCTGTCAGGACAGCCATCAGTACTGGAATAAACAGGAGGAATCCGAAAAAAACAGTGAAATGAACCAGAAATGGCAGGATATCCGGGAGCAGATGGAGATGGATCTGGATACCTTTTCTAAGGAATCTGTGGAGGCATCGGGAGGCTTGCGGGAGCAGCTGAAAGTCCGTAAGAAAGAGGGCGATGATTACCGCAGGTTTTTAAGAAAATTTTCCGTGTTAAAAGAAGAGATACAGGTAGATACAGACCAGTTTGATTATGCGTTTTATACCTACGGCATGACCATGTATGGCAATATGCCGCTGATTGAACCGGTAGAATCCAAAGAAGTGATGAAAATAGAAGAATTTGCCATTGTGATCGACACGTCCATGTCCTGTTCGGGACATCTGGTGCGGCTTTTTCTGGAGGAAACTTATCATATTCTAAAGGAGAACGACAGTTTTTTCAGGAAGGTAAATATCCACATAATCCAATGTGATGAAAAGGTGCAGCAGGACGATAAGATTACAACGGAAGAAGATTTACAGAAATATATGGAAGAGATGGAAACTGTGGGAAGCGGAGGGACGGATTTTCGTCCGGCTTTTGCTTATGTGAATGAGCTATGCAGAAAAAAAGAATTTACAAATCTCAAAGGTCTGTTGTATTTTACAGATGGGTATGGGATTTTTCCAAAGAATATGCCGCCCTATGATACCGCATTTGTATTTATGCGTGAGGACTACGATGATACACAGGTTCCTCCCTGGGCGATAAAAATAATTATAGATGAAGAGGAGCTGTCAAACCGGTATCCTGTTCAAGATGCCAGATGATATAGGAGAATAGAAATGAATATTAAAAGAGCTAAGGAAGAAATTAAAAATTCCATTGAAGCATATCTGATGAAAAATGAATACGGAGAATATCAGATTCCGTCAGTGAGGCAAAGGCCCCTGCTCCTGATCGGACCTCCGGGAATCGGCAAGACCCAGATTATGGAACAGATTGCAAAAGAGTGCAGGGTAGGGCTGGTGGCATATACCATTACCCACCACACCAGGCAGAGTGCAATTGGGCTGCCTTATATTGTTGAAAAAGAGTTTCAGGGGGAAAAGGTGTCGGTTACCGAATACACAATGAGTGAAATCATTGCTTCGGTGTATGAAAAGATTGAGAAGACCGGTATCCGGGAAGGTATTTTATTTATCGATGAGATTAACTGTGTGTCGGAAACCCTGGCGCCCACCATGCTTCAGTTTTTACAGTGCAAAACCTTTGGAAACCAGAAGGTTCCCGATGGCTGGGTGATTGTATCCGCCGGAAATCCCCCGGAGTATAATAAATCGGTAAGAGATTTTGATGTGGTTACCCTGGACCGGATTAAGAAAATTGATGTACAAGCGGACTTCTCGGTATGGAAAGAATACGCTTACCAGGCAGGTATCCACCATGCGGTGCTGTCATATCTGGAGCTGAAGAAAAATCATTTTTACTGTATTGAGACCACTGTAGATGGGAAACTTTTTGCTACGGCAAGAGGATGGGAGGATTTGTCCCAGCTGATCAAGGTCTACGAAGCTATCGGAAAAAGGGTTGACAGGGAAGTGGTTTACCAGTACATCCAGCATTGGAAGATCGCAAAGGATTTCTCTAATTACCTGGAATTGTATCAAAAATATAAAAAAGATTATCAGGTTGCCGATATTCTAAAGGGACACATATCTGAAACTGCTATTGACAAAGTGCGGCGTGCTGCATTTGATGAAAAATTAAGCGTGATCGGACTTCTGGTTTCCAGGCTGGATGAACTGTTTCGGACTTGTTACCTCAGTGATGCATTTGTAACAATGGTCTATGAGGAGTTAAAGCGTTTTAAAAACAGGTTAGGCAAATCTGCTTATGGGGCAATGGGAGAAATTGTCCGGAAAATGGAAGAAGAGACTGCCAGGCTGCTTTCTGCAGAGCAGCTGACCAAAGAGGAGGAGCACATCCGCAGAAAAGCTTCAGCCCAGTTGGAAGCCTATGAAAATCTGTTAAAAGCGGGAAGCTTTATAGATAATGAGGAAGCTTTTGAAGCAGTGAAGGAACGATTCGCAGATATTACGGTATCCCGCAGTACTTCCTTCAAAGAAGCAGAAGAGGCGCTGAATTTTGCTTTCGATTTTATGGAAGCAGCATTTGGGGATAGCCAGGAAATGGTTATCTTTATTACGGAACTCAATACTGATTTTTATAGTGTATGGTTTGTGGATGAAAACGGCTGTGACCGGTATTATAAATATAATAAGACCTTGTTATTTGCAGAAAAACAAAAAGGGATTTTACATCAGCTGGATGAAATTGAGGAGCTTGGGAATATTTAAAGATATCTCACAAGAGCAGGAAAAACAGAAAAAAGCAAGACATTTCAATTATCGATATGTCTTGCTTTTTTCTGTTTTCTACACGAATCCAGATATTTACTTTTACTATTTATTTCTATTATTTATTTTTTTCGATCTCAGCCATTTTCATAGCACGTACTTTTAACGGAAGACCAAACAGTGTGATGAATCCTTCTGCATCGTGATGGTCATATAACTCTCCGGTAGTAAAGCTTGCCAGAGATTCACTGTATAAGCTGTATGGGGAAGTAGTGCCGGCTTTGATGATATTGCCCTTGTAAAGCTTGAATTTTACTTCACCGGTTACATATTCCTGTGTTACATCAACGAATGCCTGGATTGCTTCACGAAGAGGGGTAAACCATTTGCCTTCGTATACGATCTGAGCAAATTTGTTGCCCATACCTTTTTTGGTTTCCATGGTGGCACGGTCTAATACTAATTCTTCTAACTGATCATGTGCTTCCATAAGGATGGTTCCGCCCGGTGTCTCATATACGCCGCGGGATTTCATTCCAACAACGCGGTTTTCTACGATATCTACAATACCGATTCCATGTTTACCGCCCAGTTCATTTAATTTGGTGATGATTTCAGATACTTTCATCTCTTCACCGTTTAAGCTGGTAGGAGTACCTTTTTCAAAGGTCATGGTTACGTATTCGCCTTCTTTGGGAGCTTTCTCAGGTGATACGCCCAATACTAACAAGTGGTCATAATTTGGTTCATTAGCCGGGTCTTCCAATTCCAGACCTTCATGGCTGATGTGCCATAAGTTACGGTCACGGCTGTAGCTGCTGTCTGCTGAAAATGGAAGATCGATGCCGTGCTCTTTGCAGTATTCAATTTCATCTTCACGGGACTGCATGGTCCAGATATCGGTCATTCTCCATGGAGCGATGATTTTTAAGTCAGGAGCAAGTGCTTTGATGCCAAGTTCAAAACGGATCTGGTCATTTCCTTTTCCGGTAGCTCCGTGGCAGATAGCAGTAGCACCTTCTTTTCTTGCGATCTCTACTAATCTTTTTGCAATACCGGGACGTGCCATAGAAGTTCCCAGTAAATATTTATTTTCATATACAGCGCCTGCTTTTACACAGGGCATGATATAATCGTCACAGAATTCATCAATGATGTTTTCAATATATAATTTGGAAGCGCCGGACAGTGCTGCTCTTTCTTCCAGTCCGTCCAATTCATTTCCCTGTCCACAGTCGATGCAGCAGCAAACTACATCATAATCAAAATGTTCCTTTAACCAAGGGATGATTGCGGTCGTATCCAGACCACCTGAATATGCCAGAATAACTTTTTCTTTCATAGGTGTATCCTCCTAAATATTTATGTATTATATTCATTGCTTTTCGCTAATGACTACTATACATCAACTGTCATAATTATGCAAGAGTAAATTTACATAAATTCCAAAATTAATTTTGGAGGATTCGGGGAAAAAAGCATAAGTCAGCATGTGGGGTGAAAAAGGCATATAAATAGGGAAGAAAGGAATCGAGACAAATCGTAATGTGTCAGAAATGAAAAAGCCGTCTTGAAAGTTTTTCCATAAAAACAAAAAAAGTGCTTGCATAATATACATAACAGATGTATAATTATGCGCATATTATTCATGCGGGGGAATGAAAACCAACGAGACAGAAACGCATATCAGGGCGGAGTATGAAAAACACTTTACTTCGCTGAAATCTTATTATATATTAATAGGAAAGCAGTTTTAAGAATGGCACAGCTGGATTAACCACTGGCGAAAGAAAACAGAAAAGGAGTTTTGAAAATGATAAAAGCAGGAATTATCGGAGCAACCGGATATGCCGGCGGTGAACTGGTGAGATTATTATTAGGACATAAGGAAGTGGAAATAGCATGGCTGGGTTCCAGAAGCTACATAGATAAGAAATATTGGGAAGTATACCAGAACATGTTCCAGATTGTAGATGCAAAATGTATGGATGACAATATGCAGGAACTGGCTGGCAAGGTAGATGTGATCTTTACGGCAACGCCTCAGGGTCTTTGCGCATCACTCATTACCGAAGAAATTCTTTCCCAGGTAAAAGTCATCGACCTGAGCGCTGATTTCCGTATTAAAGATGTGAAGACATATGAAGAATGGTACAATATTTCTCATAAGACACCCCAGTTTATCGAAGAAGCAGTATACGGGCTATGTGAAATTAACCGGGAAGAAATCAAAAAGGCAAGGCTGATTGCAAATCCCGGATGTTATCCTACCTGCAGTACCTTATCCATTTATCCTTTATTGAAGGAAGGACTGATTGACCCGGCTACGATTATCATCGATGCCAAATCCGGAACGTCAGGAGCCGGACGCGGTGCAAAAGTGGATAATCTTTATTGTGAAGTAAATGAAAATATAAAAGCATACGGCGTTGCATCCCACAGACATACACCGGAAATTGAAGAACAGCTGGGTTACGCCGCAGGTGAAGAAATCAAGATTAATTTTACACCCCATCTCGTTCCCATGAACCGCGGGATTCTGGTAACGGCATATGCTTCCCTGAATAAAGATGTAAGCTATGAAGAAGTAAAAGCCGTTTATGATAAATACTATGATAAGGAACGTTTCGTCCGTGTGCTGGATGCAGATGTGTGTCCTCAGACAAAGTGGGTGGAAGGCAGCAATTATGTGGATGTGAATTTCAAAATAGACAAGAGAACCAACCGCATTATTATGATGGGAGCTATGGATAATCTGGTAAAAGGCGCTGCGGGCCAGGCAGTCCAGAATATGAACCTGCTCTTTGGATTTGAAGAAAGCATGGGATTACAACTGGTACCCATGTTCCCGTAAGTTTTGAATATAAGGAGGAAGAACCATGAAAGTGATGAATGGAGGAGTTACTGCTGCTAAGGGATTCCAGGCAGCAGGTATTTATGCAGGAATTAAGAAAGACAAAAAAGATATGTCTATGATTTACAGTGAAGTGCCTTGTGTGGCTGCAGGGACGTTTACCACCAATATTGTCAAAGCAGCACCGGTTAAATGGGATATGGACGTGGTTTACAATTACCAGAACGCCCAGGCGGTGATCGCCAACAGCGGTGTGGCGAATGCCTGCACCGGAGAAGAGGGGATGGGTTACTGCAGGGATACGGCAGATGTGGCGGCAGAACTTCTGCAGATAGACCCCAAAGCAGTTCTGGTTGCATCCACCGGTGTAATTGGAAAACAGCTCCCCATGGAGCCGATCAAAGAGGGAATCAAAAAAATGGTTCCGCTGCTTTCAGAATCAATCGAAGCGGGTACTCTGGCAGCAGAGTCCATTATGACTACGGACACAGTAAAAAAAGAAGTAGCCGTAACCCTTGAAATTGGCGGGAAAACGGTGACAATCGGCGGTATGTGCAAAGGTTCCGGCATGATTCATCCAAATATGTGTACCATGCTGAGCTTTGTAACAACAGATGCTGCAATTTCCAAAGAGATGTTACAGAAAGCGTTGAGCGCAGATATTAAAGATACCTACAACATGGTATCCGTTGATGGGGATACGTCTACAAACGATACGGTACTTCTTCTGGCTAACGGCATGGCGGGCAATTCGTACATTTCCGAAGAAAATGAAGATTATCAGCAGTTTCTGGCGGCTCTGAACTATGTAAATACCTGCCTTGCGAAAAAGATTGCAGGAGACGGAGAGGGAGCGACAGCGCTGTTTGAGGTACGGGTAATTGGTGCCCAGACCAAAGAACAGGCGGTAACGCTAAGTAAATCTATTGTAACATCCAGTCTTACAAAAGCTGCAATTTTCGGACACGACGCAAACTGGGGACGCATACTTTGTGCCATGGGATATTCCGGTGCCGACTTTGATCCGGAACAAGTGGATTTATTCTTTGAAAGTGCTGCTGGCAAACTTAAGATCATTGAAAATGGAGTTGCGCTGGACTACAGTGAGGAAGAAGCCACTAAAATTTTATCCGAACAGGAAGTAACGGCAATTGCGGATATTAAGATGGGCGGGGAGTCAGCCACAGCCTGGGGATGCGACCTGACCTTTGACTACGTTAAAATTAATGCGGATTACCGTTCCTGATAAAAAACGGACGATAGCATACGCAGAAAAGTTACATAATCAATAAAAGGGCAGCACAAGGCAGCATAAGGTAACACAAGGCAACACCGGGCGTGCAGATGGCGGGAATGAATTTCCAGACACGCCCCGGGCTGAAAGAGAAATATGAAATGGAAAGGAAGCCACGCTGAGTCTTTCAACCTGATTAATGAGTGGCTGTATAGCGGGCAGGACTGCTATATGAAAGGGGTATTATTATGGAAACAATGGAAAACTGGCTGCAAAAAGCAGGTGTATTAATAGAGGCATTACCTTATATTCAACGGTTTCATGGAAAAACCATCGTCGTAAAATACGGCGGAAGTGCCATGGTGGATCATCAGTTAAAGAAAAATGTCATCCGTGACGTAGCACTGTTAAAACTGGTGGGATTCCGTCCGATTATCGTCCATGGCGGGGGAAAAGAAATTACGAAATGGGTAAATAAAATCGGTTTGGAGACCAACTTCGTAAACGGCCTGAGGGTAACAGATAAGGCGACTATGGAAGCGGCAGAGATGGTTTTAAATAAGATTAACAAAGGTCTGGTTTCCATGATGGAAAAACTGGGTGTGAGAGCGGTAGGAATCAGCGGAAAAGACGGATCTGTACTGCGTGTTGACAAAAAGCTCTCCGGCGGCAAGGACATCGGATACGTAGGAGAGGTGAAAAAGGTAAATACGGAGTTATTGAATATTTTATTAGATAATGATGTGGTGCCGGTGATCTGTCCCATTGGTTCAGATGATGAATACCATTCCTATAATGTCAATGCTGATGATGCCGCATGTGCCATTGCCTCGGCGGTAGGAGCTGCAAAACTTGCATTTTTAACGGATATTGAAGGGGTATACCGAGATCCCCTGGATAAGTCTACTCTAATTTCAGAAATGTCTATTCCCGAAGCAGAAGAATTTCTGGCAAGCGGGAATGTTGGAGGGGGCATGCTTCCCAAATTGCAGAATTGCATTGATGCCATGAAAGCGGGCGTTTCCAGAGTCCATATTTTAGATGGCAGAATTGAACACTGCCTGCTGTTAGAGTTCTTTACGAACAGAGGAATCGGAACTGCAATCATGGGTGATCAGGAGGAACGATATTACAATGAAGACAATGAATAATTATATGGAAGAAGCCGAAGAGGTCATATTACATACTTATAATCGTTTCCCGGTGGTATTTGAAAGGGGAGACGGAGTATACCTGCAGGATGTACAAGGGAAAAAATATCTGGATTTTGCTGCAGGGATTGCAGTTTTTGCCCTTGGTTACCACTATCAGGGCTATGATGATGCTCTGAAGAGCCAGATTGATAAAATCATACATACTTCCAATCTGTACTACAATATCCCCATGGGGGAAGCTGCTAAAAAACTGGCAGCATGCAGCAAAATGGATAAAGTATTTTTTACAAACAGCGGAACAGAAGCGATAGAAGGAGCTATTAAAGCCGCCAGAAAATACGCATTTAATAAAGACGGCTGTACCGATCATGAAATCATAGCAATGAACCATTCTTTCCACGGTAGAAGCATCGGAGCCTTATCGGTAACGGGAAATCCCCATTACCAGGAAGCTTTCAAACCATTGATGGGCGGTGTGAAATTTGCAGATTTCAACGACCTGGAAAGCGTAAAAGAACAGGTTACCGATAAAACCTGTGCCATTATTATGGAAACCGTACAGGGTGAGGGCGGAATTTATCCGGCGGATCCGGCATTCCTTAAAGGGGTGAAAGCAATCTGCGAAGAGAAGGATATCTTGCTCATTCTGGATGAAATCCAATGCGGCATGGGGCGGACTGGCAAAATGTTTGCCTGGCAGGACATAGGCGTAAAACCGGATATCATGACCTGTGCAAAAGCGCTTGGATGCGGAGTACCGGTGGGGGCTTTTGTTTTAAATAAAAAAACTGCCGGGAATTCACTGGTTCCTGGGGATCACGGAACAACTTATGGCGGAAATCCATTTGCCTGCGCAGCGGTTTCAAAAGTATTTGATATTTTCGAACATGACCATATCATAGATCATGTGAACGAGATTGCACCTTATCTGGAAGAAAAGTTAGACCGGCTGGTGGAAAAATATGATTTTATGGATACCAGAAGAGGTAAGGGCCTGATGCAGGGGCTTGTGGTAAAAGGCCGTCCAGTGGGAGATATCGTCAGTAAATCTCTGGAAAATGGATTGATCGTTATTTCAGCAGGCAGTGATGTGCTGAGACTGGTGCCGCCGCTGGTGATTGAACGTGTTCATGTGGATGAAATGATTGAGAAGTTAGAGACGGTATTTGAGGATATATAAAGATGGTCTTAAGATAATTAAGATCAGAAGTCATGTAAGATAAAGCGGTATATCATAATAGATAGTGCATTGACGGACAGGGGCACAGGCAGTTCTGGAAAAACCATATTTTCAGAATTTGCCTGTGCCCCTGCCTGTTGGTATTTTCCCCTTTGCTGCCACTTGACTTTTAAAACCTACAGATGTAATATATAAAGTATTACATCTGTAGGATATAATAAAATTAAGTTGCGTATGAAAAGTGAGGAAATTATATGATAAGAAACAGGAAGTCTATGAAGGTATCGGAAAAACAAACTTCGGTTTCCAGGGTGAGAATTTTAATAGCTGTTTTTATTGGGATGTGTATGATTTTGTTTTACCGTCTTTACCAGCTTCAGATATTGGAAGGGGCGGACTATCGGAATAATTTTGTAATGAAGATTAAGAAGACCCGTGTGCTGAAAAGCACCAGAGGGAATATCTATGACCGGAATGGGAAGCTTCTTGCGGGAAATGAGATGGCTTATGGGATTACCATGGAGGACAATGGGTCGTATCAATCGGAGCGGGAAAAACAGTTGTCCCTGAACGGGACAGCCTATCAGGTGATCCAGCTGGTACACAGGCAAAATGAAAAACTAACGGTGGCACTTCCCATCGTACTGGATGAAAAGGGCGAATATGTATTTAATAAAGAGGGGGTTTCGCTGAACCGGTTTCGGGCAGATGTTTTTGGCAGGGCGTTTATAGAAGATATGACCGGGGAGGAAGCGGCAGCCGGGGCAGATGATATTATAGCATATTTAGCAGGAGAAGAACGATTTGCTTTATATGAGAAAAACGGACAGGCATATACGAAGGAGGAACGAAAAAGCAGCGGACTTCCCCCACAACTCAGTAAACAAGACGCTTTGGAGATTTTAAATATCCGATATATGCTGTCACTTAATACATTTCAGCGATACATACCCGTTACGGTGGCGGTGGATGTATCCGAAGATACCGTATCCTATGTGCTGGAACATAAGTCCCAGTGGCAGGGAGTGGATATCAGTGATGAGGAGCTCAGGGTATATCAGGGCGGAGATGCCTTAGGGCATATTCTGGGGTATACCGGCAAGATCTCTGCCGAAGAACTGGAGGAGCTGCAGGAAGAGAATGTAAATTATACCAGTGATGCTGTTGTGGGCAAATCAGGGATTGAACAGTCTATGGAGCAGTACCTTCAGGGAATGGAAGGCTCAGAAACAGTATATGTCAACAATATGGGAAAGGTAGTTCAAAAAGAAGATACCCCCAAAGAACCGGTTCCGGGAAAAGATGTCTACCTGAGCATAGATAAAGACCTGACTGAAGCAGTATACCAGATTTTGGAGCAGCGGATTGCAGGAATCCTCACGACCAATATTGCAGATATCAAGGAATTTGATACCAGCAAAATAACAGATTCGGCAGATTTGGTCATTCCGGTTTACGATGTGTATTTTGCACTTCTGGATAATTCGGTAGTAGATATCACCCATTTTGATGATGTGGATGCTACCGCTTTTGAAAAAGAAATTAACGCAAGGTTACAGACTAAACTGGGCAGTGTGATGGATAAATTAAACACGGAGATGAAGGGAGAAGGAAGCGTCTATCAGGATCTGGATAAAGAAATGCAGGAGTATCAGGATTATATTGTGGATACGCTGCTTATGGAGGAAACGGGGTTTCTGGATGGAGGGAAAATTGACAAAGAAAATGAAAAATACCAGTCCTGGAAAAAGGATGGGGATATCAGCCTGAAGGATTTCCTCACAGAGGCAGTTGCAGAGGGCTGGATTGACATGTCACAAATTCCGTCAAAAGAAACATATATGGATTCCGGTCAGTCTCTGGAATTATTAAGCCAGACAATCAGTGAACATCTCGCTACAGATGAGGGTTTCTTAAAACGACTTTGCTGGTATATGCTGCAGCAGGAGGAGATATCACCCCGGGAGATCTGCCTGCTTCTCTATGAACAGGAGGTTTTATCAAAAGAGGACGGGGTCTATGAAGGACTCGTAAGTGGAAATCTTTCCAGCTATCAGTTTGTGATTGATAAAATCAACAGTCTGGAGATTAAGCCATCCTGGCTTGCCCTGGACCCCTGCTCGGGCTCTGCAGTTATCACAGATCCCGGGACAGGTGAAGTGCTGGCATGTGTTACCTATCCGGGATACGATGTGAACCGGCTTGCCAACCAAATGGATGAAGAATATTATCAGAAGCTCTATGAGGATAAATCAGTTCCATTTTATAACAGAGCCACCCAGCAGCTTACGGCTCCGGGATCCACCTTTAAGCCTGTCACTGCCATAGCGGGCTTAATGGAAAAAGTGATCTGGTCAGACACGGATGTGTTTTGTGACGGAGTATTTGATAAAGTAGAGCCGCCGCTGCACTGCTGGAATCTGTCCGGACATGGGGACATCCCATCGGTTGCAAGTGCGATAAAGAATTCCTGCAATGACTATCTGTGTGAAATATCCTATCGGATGGGGCTGGATGAGAAGGGAGATTTTTCCGATGACCAATCCTTAAAGCGGCTCACATCCTATAGTAAAATGTTCGGTTTAGATCAGAAATCAGGGGTCCAGCTTCCGGAGTCGGAGCCCCATATCACGGATAAATTTGCGATTCCTTCTGCAATCGGGCAGGGTACCCATAACTATGCCACGGTACAGTTGGCACGGTATGTGAATACGCTTGCCAATAACGGCAGCTGCTATGATCTTACCCTGCTTGACAAAGTGATGGATAAAGACGGGCACGTTACCGAGGAAAATCCTCCGAAATTAAGAAATCAGATCGAACTACCGGAAGAGGTATGGAATGATGTGCATACCGGAATGGAGGAAGCAGCCGACGGTAATGCTATGTTAAGCAAGTTAAGTATCAAGGCAGCCGGTAAGACCGGAACCGCAGAGGAAACTCCCAGCAGACCCACACATGGTCTGTTCGTGGGCTATGCACCCGCAGAGAACCCGGAAATAGCGGTTGCTGTCCGCATTGCACATGGATTTGCATCCGGGAATGCCGTGGGAGTAGCCCAGGATATATTTAACTATTATTTTAAACTGGAGAAAGAGGAGGATATTCTCACCGGAACGGCGTCCAGGGCCACGGATAATGCACATATGGATTAAACGGATCAGTAAATCTCTCCAGGTAAAAAAAGCTAATATAAAGTAAATTATTTCCAATAGAATCATGTTAAAATTACAGATATGATGAAAGAAGGTAAAGTTTGCCGGATCACAGATATATGCATGCATCTGTCTGGCATAAAAGGAGAGGGACATGAAAAACTATTGGAAGAAATTTTCAAATCTAAAAATCAAACAGAAGTTACTGATCTCCAATATCGGTATCATTCTCATTATGGTATGTCTGACAGGTGTATCGGGATATTACATATCCAGGAACCTGCTGATATCCACCTCGGTAAAATCCTCCGTAGATTTAATGGAACAGTTAAGTTCCAACTTTGACTATGCAATAGAATCTCTGGAGGATTTTATTTTAATGCAGACATTTAACAAAGAATTTTCCGGAATTATAGGAAAAAAGGCGGAAGAGGGGAACAGCAAGGCATTATTTGACCGGCAGAAGAAGCTTTTGAATTTCAGCTATAACCTGATGAATTTTAATAAGTACATCAAAGCAGTACTGGTACAGGATAATTATGAAAATATTTATTACTATTCACCGGATTATAACTCCATGAGCCTGGAAGAACAGGCGGAAAATCTGGCTTTTCAGAGAGCAAATGAAATGTGGGGGACTACATACTGGAAGCCCTATAAGGAAGAACTGGTTTTTGCCAGCAGCCTGGTCTTTGACTTTGAATCCATGAAGCCGCTGGGGGTGATTTCGGTAGGAATTGACACCGCTTATTTTAAAGAATTGTATAAAAATCTTTCATCCGAAAAGGCAAATGAGATCTTAGTGCTGAACCAGGACAGGCAGATCTTAATCGGGGAAGGCAATAAGGGGCGGGAACTGGCTGAAATCATTTTGGAGAAATATAAGCCTGTCAATGAAGAGGGGAAAGAAATCTATTATAAAGATGAAAAATATATCTATACTACCTGGAAAGCAAAAGGAAATGGAATCCAGGTCATGAACCTCATCTCTGAAAAGGTGATTATGGATGGCATTTTTAAATTGTTAAGTCCGGTTATCTGGTCTGCGCTTCTTGGGGTAATGCTGTCGGCTGCCATTGCAGTTTTGATTTCCGGGCAGATATCGTCCAATATAAAACTATTGCTTACCAATATCCGAAGTATTTCCAAAGGGGATTTTTCACAGAAAATTGTACCGGCAAGTTACGATGAAGTGGGGATGCTTGCAGTGGAATTTAATCACATGTCGGAGCAGATCGTACAGCTGTTTAAATCGGTAACCGATGAGAAAATACAAAAAAAGAATAGTGAATTAAAAGCGCTGCAATTTGAATATGATTCCCTCCAGGCAAAGATCAACCCTCATTTTCTCTATAATACATTGGAGAGTATTAACAGTCTTGCGAAGTTAAAGGGGCAGCAGGATATTGCAGACAGTATTTATCTGTTGGGTAAATATCTGCGGGAAGCCATCAGCAGTAAACGAAAATTTGTCTTATTGGAAGAAGAGATCCAGAATATCCGCAATTATGTAAAGATACAGCAGTTGTCTTATGGGGATAAAATCCAGATCATTTTCCACGTGGATGAAGCGCTTTTAGATACGGTTGTGCCAAAGTTAATTCTGCAGCCGCTGGTAGAAAACTCCATCGTTCATGGGATAGAACCAAAGATTGGAAAGGGCAGGATTGAGATTACAGCGCGCTGTGAGAAAAAAGATATGTTCCTTGAGGTATGGGATGACGGTGTGGGGATCTCCCGGGAGCAGCTTGAGAATACGCTGGAGCATAAGTCCGGAAATTCCGGTTATGAGCACACAAAAGTAGGCTTAATGGCTGTTCATAAAAGAATTCGAATCCTCTATGGAGAAGCCTATGGCATACATATTCACAGTGCACCCCGGGAAGGAACGTCCATTATGATTAAGCTGCCCATTAACTTTGAAGATGAGGAGGTACACTATGAGATTTAAAGTAGTAGTGATTGATGACAAACCCCTGATTCGCAGATCTCTGATCGAGACTATTCAGTGGGAAGCCCTGGGATGTGAGATCGCGGGAGAAGCAGAAAACGGACTGGAAGCAAAGGAAGTTATCCGTAAGGTAAAACCCCATCTGATTATTTCAGATATTAAAATGCCGGGATTGGACGGGTTGTCTCTGACGGAATTTGTAAAAGAATTTCTGCCGGATACAAAAGTGATTATCATAACCGGATACCAGGAATTCGAATACGCGAAAAAAGCAATTCAGCTTGGCGTGTGTGATTTAGTTTTAAAGCCCATTGACAATGGGGCGATGGAGGTAATTATTCAAAAAGCCATTGACCGCATCCGGGAACAGCTTCAAAAGGAACATTATCAGAGACAGCTCTTAGAAGAAAATGACCGGTATAAAATCAAAATAGACCGTTCCTTAAATGCGCTCCAGAGCCAGTTTCTACTGGAGGTCATAAAGGGCAGGCGTTCCCCAGAGCGGATAGAGGGGGAAGAAATTGTGAACCTGCACTTAGCGGAAAGTAATTTTTCTGTGATAATTGCAAGAATCCGATCTTCTGACCGGCAGGTGGTCAGGGAAGCTGTAAATGCGGCGGTGAAACTCATGGATCATTTTAAGGAAGCCTGCGATATGGGATTTGTGGATTTAATGGTAAATCAGGATCTGGTATTTATTGCGTTTCACCGTCCGGGTAAGAGTGCAAGGGAACATCGTGTACAGATGAAGCGCTGTCTCTATGCAATGAATGACCGGCTGTTAAAGGAACAGGGCAGTGTCTGCTGTTTTGCGGTAAGCAGGATAACCAACGATGTGGCTAAATTAGAGGAATGCTATAAAAATACGGTGGAAATATTAAATCAAAACTATTTTACGGCAGAGGAGAATATTTTGTTTCAGACATCCGCAGCCTTAGCGGTGTCTCCGGATACGGGTTATCTTCTGAAAGAACTAAATCAGTTTTATACAGATCTGGAACACATGGAAGATGGCGAGCGGGACCAGAAGGTTGTGGCGATGGTTGAGAAAATTGTGCAGGAGACAAAAGGGGATGAATTCCGGATTAAATGTATGTTAAGTGAAATCTGCATTACCCTGCTGCGCCACTATTCTGAAAAATTCCACAAGGATGATCTGAAGAAAAATACCAATAAAGTGATGGAGGAAATTAACGGATTCGTGGACATCCGTGATGCCAAAGAGTATCTGGTGGATTTTATCCGGGAGATTCGCAAGCATTTAAAGGAAGAAAACCGGCTGACCCATCCCCTTGCCCAGGGAACCATGGATTATATCAGACAGAATTATAAACAGAATATCACTTTGACACAGGTGGCGGATACTTTATGTGTCAATTCTTCTTATTTAAGCCGGTTGTTAAAAAAGGAGACAGGAGAGAATTTTGTGGATCTGCTGGCGGGATTTCGGATTGATATCGCCAAAAGACTTTTAGATGAACCGGGAAGTAAGGTACTGGATGTGTGCGAGAAGGCAGGATACAGCGACTATGCTTACTTCTATCAGGTGTTTAAACGGGTGGAGAAGATTTCTCCAAGTGAATATAAGAAAAGAGGTAAAAGAATCTAATATATTGTCAAATCAGACGTATGGTTCGGCAGGTCTTCTGTTGTTATAATAGCAGCATCAAATGAAGGAGGAAAGATTTTATGAAGAGAAAAGCGGTGTTGGCAATGGCACTTTGTATGGCAGTTGGAATGTTGACCGGGTGCGGAGGACCTAAGGAAGCAAGTAAGGCTGGCGAAACGAAAGAGAGCATTGCCCAGGCGGATACAGCGGCAGATGCAGAAGGCGGGGAAGCAAAAAGCGAAGAAGCAGAGGGTAGTGAAGCAAAGGCAGGTAATGACGGAGAAGAGGTAGTGGTTAGGATTTTCCATCATATTGGAGAACAGGAAGGAAGAGACCAGTTTGACAAAATTATTGAGAAGATGGAAGCAGATAATCCTGGTGTAAAATATGAAGCACAGGGTATCGATTTCAGTCAGTTCGGAACCATGCTAAAAACAAAAATAGCTGGCGGTGATGCTCCGGATATTATAATGGGACGACCCAAGGTATATGCGGATTTAATAGCTGCAGGTCACATTATGGATTTATCAGGTCAGCCTTTTTTGGAAAATATATCAGACACAACTTTATCATCCATGAAAGTAGATGATAAAGTATACGGAGTACCTATGAGCCTGGCAGGAATGGGAGTATTCTATAATCGCGAAGTTTTTGAAAAATACGGTGTAGAAGTTCCAAAATCACATAAAGATTTATTGGCAGCAGCAGATAAATTTACAAAAGAAGGGATAATCCCATTTGCACATGGATTCAAAGAAGGGTGGACGGCACAATGTGATATTCAGAGCGATTTATATGGATATGCACTTCAGCAGAATCCAAAAATGTTTGAAGATATTCAAAATGGAACCAAAAAGTTTGCAGATTATCCAGAATTTAAAGAGTGTCTGCAACGAAATGCTGATCGGTTATCTTATGAAGGCGGTGATGATTTTGGAACAGATGTTTCGAAAGCACGAAGCATGCTGATCAATGGAGAAGCAGCTATGTTTATAGGCGGGAACTGGGATATTAGTGAGTTTATCAACAATAAAGTAGATGACAAAATAGGATTTTTCGCTACACCAAACACGAATGATTCCGAACCTGTATTAGGCTTGGCTCCAGATGGTAGTTTTATGATATATTCAAAAACAGAACACAAGGAAGAAGCGTTAAAATTTCTTGAGTTTTGGGCAAGTCAGGAGGCATATTCTATATGGAATGTAGCAGGTTCCAATATCCCTTGCTCCCTGGAAGCATCAACCGAAGGGGTATCTCCTTTAGTAGCCGATATTATGGAAATCGCACGAAATGGCAAGACCTATAACTACGAATCCGAACCGGTATTTTCCGGGCAGTTCGATTCTACATTCCGGGCATGGCAGGAGGAATTTGCAGCAGATCCGGATCGTGACGCAGATACTTATATCCAGAAGCTGGATGATGAATTAGGCGCAATCAAATAAAGAAGGATGCAGCATATTGCAGGGAAACCTGCAATATGCAATGGGTGTAGAGATGAGAATAAAAATTAAAAAACATGCCGTAAACATGTTGTTCCTGGCGCCCGCTCTGATCTTGTTTATCGTGATGGTAGTTGTGCCGTTTGCAAAGGGAATGCAGTTTTCCGTAACGGACTGGGATGGCTTTTCGCCGGTTTATAATAATGTGGGAATGGAAAACTTTAAAAATGTACTGGCGGACCCCAGTATTAAAAAGCCCATACTGAATTCGGTGTTTTATACGGTGGTAACAGTTATTGTAGACAATGTTCTGGCGCTGTTTATTGCCCTTGCTTTAAAGAAGAACACAAGGTCCAACAAGACGTTTCGGACATTTATGTTTATGCCATTTATTATCAGTCTGGTACTGACCGGATATATCTGGACTTATATTTACAGTGATGTATTTTACGGGATCTTTGGAATTAAAAGTCTGCTTGGAAATTCAAAAACGGTTATGATCGGTATCTGCCTGATGAGTGTCTGGAGGGATACGGGTTACGCCATGCTGATTTATATCGCAGGGCTTCAGGGAATTCCAGATACCTACTATGAGGCGGCTAAAATTGACGGAGCCGGTCCTGTGAAGCGTTTCCGTTATATTACGTTACCATTGATCGGTCCGGCAATTACCATTAATGTAACACTGTTTCTGGGATGGGGCCTGAAAATATTTGACTATGTTATGACAGCCACAAACGGCGGTCCCGGCAGGTCATCGGAGACATTTGCTATGTATGTCTATAATTATACGTTTCCCTATAACCGCGCAGGATACGGGCAGGCAGCGGCGCTGATCATGATGACGGGAATATTTATCGTAACCGGAATTGTTACGGCAGCCCTTCGAAAACGGGAGGTGGAATTATAATGAGCAGACAGATAAAGACGGGAGCAGCCTTCCTTTTGAAATTGCTGGTCGTATGCCTCTTTGTTGCCCCCTTTTACATTGCAGTTGTATATGCCCTGAAATCTCCGGAGGAGACCATAGCCACCGGACTGGCACTTCCCACACAGATTCACTGGGAGAACTTCACGGAGGCGATCGAAGTATCGAATTTCTGGGTTGCCACGAAAAACAGTCTGATTGTTACGGTATGCAGTGTGATCATATTGATGGTAATCTGCAGTATGGCGGCATATGTAATCGCCCGCAACCAGAAATCGAAAGTTTACCAGTCCTTGTATTATATTTTTTTAGCAGCGATTTTACTTCCTTTTCAGGTCGTAATGCTTCCGCTGTATGTACAGCTAAAAGAGTTTGGATTAATGAACTCCAGAATAGGGCTGATCCTCACCGTGTGCGGTTTTCAGCTCGCCTATAATGTATTTGTCTATGTGGGATTCGTAAAATCTATCTCACCTGAAATCGAAGAAGCGGCATTTATTGATGGCGCCGGTAAATTCAAAACCTTCTGGCTTATTGTATTTCCGCTTATGAAACCGATTATTTCATCGACACTGATTTTAAATGCACTGGCGGTATGGAATGATTTCCAGATCGCGCTGATTATTGCACAGACACCGGAAGTAAGAACCATACCACTTACTCAGTTTTTCTTCTTCGGGCAGTACAGCATTCGCCTGAATATGGCATTTGCGGCATTTGTACTGGCTATGGTACCGATCATTATACTGTATTTTATCATGCAGAAATATATTATTGGCGGTGTTATGGCAGGAGCGGTCAAAGGCTGATCTTAATAAAAATGGAGGATATGAAAATGAACCAATTAGAACTGCGTTACCGCCAGGTGCATCTGGATTTCCACACCAGTCCTTTGATACCGGATATTGGAGAAAAATTTAATGGTGCCGAATTTGCACAGACGCTGAAAGATGCCCATGTGGACAGCGTAACCTGCTTTGCCAGATGTCACCACGGAATGTTATATTACGATTCCAAAAAGTTTCCGGAAAGGATACATCCCAATCTCACGAATAAAAATATGTTAAAGGAAATGATTCAGGAATGCCACAAAAGAGATATCCGCGTTCCGATCTATATTACCATCCAGTGGGATTATTTTACCGCAAAGGAACATCCTGAGTGGCTTGCCACAGATGCGGATGGAAGGCCCATTGGAACCGGCCCTTATGAAGCTGGATTTTATCAGGTGCTGTGTGTCAATACACCTTATCGGGATATGCTAAAGGAACAGATTACAGAGCTGTTTGAAGAAATGGAAGTAGATGGGATCTTTATGGACATCGTTTACCCCACAGAGTGTTCCTGTAAGTACTGTATGGAGAAAATGAAGGCTGCAGGAGTGGATGTCTATGACAGCGAAGCGAGAATGCAGTATGCCCAGGACATGATCGATGAATTTAAATTTGACATCAGCCGTCATATCCGCATCTACAGTCCAGATGCCAGCATCTTTTATAATACCAGCCATATCGGGGTAAAACAGAGAAAGGTAAAAGAGGCTTATACACATTTTGAACTGGAATCTCTGCCAAGCGGAGACTGGGGATATATTCATTTTCCGGTGACCATGCGCTATGCCAGGACACTTGGACTGGACTGCCTCTCCCACACGGGAAAATTCCACCTGGAATGGGGAGATTTCCACTCTTTTAAGAATCTTCCGGCACTGGAATATGAATGCTTCCGAATGCTGGCTCTAGGCAGTAAATGCCTGATCGGGGATCAGATGGAACCCTGCGGAAAGCTATCAAAACCGGTATATGATTTAATTGGAAACGTATATGAAAGGGTGGAAAAATTAGAACCCTGGTGTAAAAATGCCCTTCCGGTATCCGATATCGGAGTGCTGTCCCCGGAGGAATTTATGGGCGGAAACCGGGGCAGGCTTCCGGAGAGCTTAATGGGTCTTGAAAATATGTTTGACCAGCTGGGCTATCAGTTTGACATTCTGGATTCCCAGGGGGATTTCTCCAGATATCCGCTGCTAATTCTTCCGGATGACATTGTGGTAAATGATGAGCTGCATAGGAAGTTAAAGGAATATCTGGATCAGGGTGGGAAGATGATTGCCACTTATGAGTCGGGGCTGGATGAAAGTAAAACCGCAATGGTTCTAAAGGAAACCGGGGTCACGCTGCTTCCAAATCCGGACCGGACATTGGATGGGGAACTGGCAAGAGGAAAAATTACGAAGAGTAATGATTATGTTGATTATATAATTCCAAATGAAAAAATAGGGATCGGGCTGCCCATGACGGAACATGTCATGTATGCCAAGGGTACCGAAGTTTCGGCTGTGGAAGAAGCGGAAGGATTACAGAAATTTACAAAGCCCTATTTTGACCGTAATTTTAAACATTTCTGCTCACACCGACAGACGCCTTCATCGGGGCAAACGGGGACAGATGCGGTTGTGCAGCTGGGGCAGGTGATTTACTTTGCAAGCCCTGTATTTCAGATTTACAATGCAAGAGCGCCAAAGTGGTGTAAAGTTATGGTAAAGGATGCAGTAGACCGTCTGCTGCCAGAGAAATGCCTGGAATATACCGGACCGTCCACGTTGTTTGCAGCGTTAAATGAACAGAAGGAAGCCCACCGGAAGGTGTTGCATCTGCTGCACTATATTCCCCAGAAAATCAGCCAGGATATCCATACACTGGAAGATGTAATACCCATCTATAATATTCCGGTTGAAATCCTGGAAAATCGAAAAGTAACTGCTGTGCGAAATGTCCCGGAAGGGAAAGAACTGGAATTTGTCCAGAAGGACAACCGGGTAAGCTTTCGTGCAGATGAAGTAAATGGGTATCGGGTAATTGAAATTGTTTATGAAGAATAAGGAAGAGCTGGTCACAGTGTATTTGTCAGCGTATCCTATGGGCAATACTGAATTATTTGTTTAGATCTGTATCAGGGAGCATTCTCAGTGATTTTGAGGATGCTCTTTTTGTGCAGTTCCTGGTGCTACAACGTACAATTTCAGGTTATATATACTACGAACAATACAAGTCTTTACTTAGCAAGAACATAGTGAGCCAATGGGGTTATAGAGCACTAAATTTGGGTTTCGCTGATTAATGACGCTTTGTAGATGGAGGTAGTGTACGGAAAGAGAAGGGGGCGGATCAGGAGAGGTGTTTGGAATGCTTAACGCAGAACTGGCATTTTCTAACCTTCCCGAAGCGCTTTTTGGCGGCACGCGGGCATTCGCTCCGAAATCCTGATGCATTTCGCAGCTCA